>TARA_B110000967_G_scaffold35917_1_pt1 | contig 11373 bp, 13 predicted proteins | sample TARA_B110000967 | Tara Oceans TARA_B110000967 (sample SAMEA4397903) | marine metagenome | biome: Polar Biome; feature: [DCM] deep chlorophyll maximum layer (ENVO:01000326); material: water (ENVO:00002006), including particulate matter (ENVO:01000060) such as... | depth 35 m
ACGATTTTTACACCCGTACCGTCGTATCCAAACTGTGCAGATTTCCATACAAAGGGAAGAGAAAGGTCTGCTTCTTTGACTTCTTTCAACGAAGAAAATCTTTGATGAGGCGAAGTCGGAATGTCATTTTGCAGGTAAAAATCTTTTTGAACTCCCTTGTGCTGAATGCGCTCAATCACATGGGGCTGAGGATACACTTTTACCCCTTCGGATTCCAACTTGTACAAAGCGGAGATGTTGACTTGCTCGATTTCGATGGTCAGCACATCTACTTTTTTACCAAAAGCGTATACCGCATCAAAATCCGACAGGTCTCCCAAGTGAAATTCGTTGCAGTGCGCAGCGCAAGGCGCCTCTAGAGACGGGTCTAATACACAGGTGTACACGTCAAACTTTTGAGTTTCTGCGAGCAGCATTTTGCCGAGTTGGCCTCCGCCCAAAACACCCAATTTAAACTCCGAAGAAAAAAATGATTTCATATGCATTGCTTTGTTACAAAAATAAGCATCTATTTTGAATAGTCTTGTTTAAAAATTTCTTATTTGCAAGGTGTTCCCAACGCGGATAACCTTGTACGCTTCCATCTCGTAAGTCCTTCCTTTGTAGTTGGCATAGGGTCTTTCCGAATAATAAATCACTTCTTCATCTCCGCAATCACATTTGATTTCTGGCCAATTTGATTCCCAATCCATCGCATTCGCACAGGTGCTAACATCCAAATGGGGACAGGCCAAATCAAAAGCGAGAAAACTGCTCCCGTCTCGGTTGTAGACGAGCACACCCTTGTATCCAATGTCGTAAAAAGCTGCACTTCCTCCAGGCACTAACAACGGATTGCCGTCAGCGGTATTCAAGTTAATGGTCTTGCTGACCAAGACGTTGGGCACCCAGTTGTTTTGATTGAAACTGTCGCTTTCACCTACACATCCAATAACCAAAATAAGAGAAAGAAATAAAAAGAAAAGTTTGTGTGTTTTTTTCATAAGGGTTTGTTTACAAACAAGCGCAATTTACAAATATTTTGTATATTTGTTAAGCATCTCATTCGCTTCTATTCGCAATGAGATTTTGTGTTTCTTAAATAAAAGTCATGAGTGAAATATCTTACTATTCCGAAGAAGGATTTAAAAAATTAAAACAAGAATTGGAACATCTCGAACTTGTAGAGCGCCCTCGTGTCTCTCAAGAAATTTCCGATGCACGTGACAAAGGGGATTTGAGTGAGAATGCCGAATATCACGCAGCAAAAGAAGAACAATCACTGTTGGAGTTGAAAATTTCCAAATTGAAAAATGTGGTAGCCAGTGCGCGAATATTAGACGAATCTCAATTGGACTTGTCAAAAATATTGATCCATTCCATTGTAAAAATACGCAATATTAGCAACAAAATGGAATTCGACTACACCTTGGTCGCAGATTCTGAAACAGACATCAAAAACGGAAAGCTCTCGGTAAATTCCCCCATCGGGAAAGGGCTTTTAGGAAAACAGGTTGGAGAAATTACCGAGATACAGGTCCCCAATGGAGTCATGAAATTTGAGGTTTTGGAAATTTCTCGCTGACCAAAACGGTCTTAAAAAAACAAGCCCTTTCCATTTAATTGAAAAGGGTTTTTTATATTTCTTACAAAAAAAGGTATGGAAACGCTATTTACAAAAATCATCCAAGGGGAAATTCCGTGTTACAAAATTGCTGAAAACGAAGATTTTTTCGCCTTTTTGGACATCCACCCCAATGCCAAGGGGCACACATTGGTCGTTCCAAAGAAACCCGTCGATAAACTGTTTGATTTGGATATGAAAACTTATCAAGAATTGTTCCTCTATGTGCGAAAGGTTGCCGAAGCCATCGAAAAAGTCGTTGCCTGTAATCGGGTAGGAATTTCCGTAATCGGATTGGAAGTTCCCCATGCGCATGTGCATTTGATTCCGTTGAACAGCATGCAAGATGCCAACTTTTCAAAACCAAAAATAGCACTGACTCCCAAAGCGTTTGAAGACTTGGCCGCTGCCATCAGTCAGCAACTGGAGCAGTAGCTGGCAGTTGTTTGAGTTGCACTGCAAAAGTGGTTCCTTTCCCGAGTTCCGATTTTTTGACAACTAATTTTCCGGAATGGTAGTTTTCAACAATGCGCTTTGACAAGGACAAACCCAAGCCCCAACCTCTTGCGCGGGTTGTAAAACCAGGTTTGAATACTTTTTTGTGTAATTTTCTTGGAATTCCTTTGCCGGTATCTGAAATGCAAATTGTTACCATCCCCGTTTCCTTGGGAAAAATTTCTAAGGTCAATGTACCTCTGCCCGACATGGCATCAATTGCGTTTTTGATCAAGTTTTCCAGCACCCAGCCAAACAGCTGTTCGTTAGCCTGAACCCACACCTGAGCTGTTGGTTTTTCAAATTTAAAAACAATGCTTTTGGAACTTCTCGCTTGAAAATAAGAGACGGTGCTCTGAACAACAGCACTGATTTCAAGAGGTGATAAGGTAGGGGTAGATCCAATTTTAGAAAACCGATCTGCAATGGTGTTCAGTCGATCGATGTCCTTTTCCAATTCGGGGATTACCTCCAAAGCAATATTTTGAAGCTTCATCAACTCCACCCAACCTAGCAAGGAAGAAAGCGGTGTCCCGATCTGATGGGCTGTTTCTTTGGCCATCCCTGACCACAGCTTGTTTTGCTCGGCAACTTTTGATGTTCTAAAAACCATGAAAATTACTCCAGAAAACAAAACCATCATCAGGAACAGGGCTAAAGGGTAGTATTTGAGACGCGTCAAAAGGTCGGAATCACGGTAGTAAATTATATATTGTTTGTCTTTCAGATAAGAGATTACTACGGGCTCATTTTCGCTTTTCATCAACAACAGTTGTTCTGAAAGATAAATCGAATCCAAGGCTTTGATGGAATCTAAATTTCGCTTCATCAAAACTACCCCCTTTCCATCGGTAACAATCATTGGAATGTTGTAATTGCTTTCAATTATTTTGGCTTCCAAAGAAAGATCTTGGCTCAAATCTGCTGTTCCAAAACGGTCGTAGACTTTTGCTAAAATTTCCATTTGAGAACGTTGGTCTACTTTGAATTTTTTAGAAAAATTATAGGAATTCCACAAAACGAAACCCAAAAGCGCAAAAGACGAAAAGAAAAGAATGCTTTTGGAGGTCAAAAATTTAAAAAAACGACTCATGACATAGTATTTGGAGGTCAAAAATTAAAAAATACGTTGGCAAAAGAAATACACTTTTGTCAATTTTACACCCTAAAGAACGTAAAAAGAATGCACATATGCTGTTTAAAATAAAATTGCTCCTCAAAAGATTCAAAAATGTTGATAAGTTTCAACAAACCCATTTGAAAAAAGAAATGGAACCAAATTAAAATTTTTTAAATTTGTGAAGGGCTTAATTTAAAAGCGCGCATAACTAACGTAATTTAAAAAAGAAATGCAGGTAACAGGAAAAATCAAATTGGTAAGTGCTACACAAACATTTGGAAGCAATGGTTTCAGAAAACGTGAATTGGTAGTGACAACTGAAGAACAATATCCCCAAATGATTTTGGTAGAATTTATTCAAGACAAATGTGATTTATTAGACAGCTATAGTGTTGGACAAGACGTCACTGTGTCTATCAATCTCCGAGGAAGAGAATGGGTAAACCCACAAGGAGAAACCAAATATTTCAACTCGATCCAAGGATGGAGAATTGAAGGCGCTCAAGCACAAAACACTGCGACGCCTCCAACGGCTGGTTTTGAAACGACAAGTGCTCCTGCTGCGAGCAGTAACGAACCAGACGATTTGCCTTTTTAAAATACAGAAAATCTAAAAAGACTGTCTCTTAAGACAGTCTTTTTTTTGACCTCTCCCCATGAAACTTTTTGAAAACTTTCAAGAAAGATTTTCAAAATATGTATATTTGCACAACTTAAAAAAGCAGCATGCAGTACAAAAGAATATTACTTAAGCTAAGCGGAGAATCTTTGATGGGAGCCAATCAATACGGAATTGACCCCGCGAGACTCTCAGAATATGCTGAAGAAATCAAAGCCATTGTCGAAAAGGGAATTGAAGTGGCGATTGTCATAGGCGGAGGCAATATTTTTAGAGGTGTGGCAGGAGCAAGCAAAGGAATGGACCGGGTACAAGGAGATTATATGGGCATGCTCGCTACTTGCATCAACGGGCTAGCTTTGCAGAGCGCCATCGAGTCCGTAGGAATCAAAACTCGTCTGTTGACAGCGATCAAAATGGAACAAGTGGCCGAACCTTTTATCAAAAGAAGAGCCGTCCGTCACTTGGAAAAAGGACGTGTTGTCATTTTTGGCGCAGGAACCGGAAATCCCTATTTCACTACCGATACAGCAGCTGTACTAAGAGCGATTGAAGTTTCTGCCGATGTGATTTTAAAGGGAACTCGCGTAGACGGCATCTATTCTGCAGACCCTGAAAAAGACCCGAAAGCAACCAAATACGAACACATCACTTACCAAAGTGTCCTTCAAAAAGGGTTGAAAATCATGGATTTGACTGCTTTTACACTTAGTGAAGAGAACCATTTACCAATCATTGTATTCAATATGGACACCAAAGGAAACCTTCAAAAATTACTTTCCGGAGAAAAAATAGGAACTGTCGTTGCCGATTGATTGCAAGTGCAACAACAAAACACACAGCTATGAACGAAGAAATTGAATTTATTACAGACAGCTCAAAAGAACAAATGCAACTTGCATTGGAACACCTGAGCAAAGAATTTAGAAACATCCGAGCAGGAAAAGCTAGCCCCTCTATGTTGGGAGGCGTGATGGTAGATTATTACGGAGCTCAAACCCCCTTGAGCCAAGTAGCCAATGTAAATACTGCAGATGCAAGAACACTCACTGTACAGCCTTGGGAAAAACAACTAATTCCTGAAATCGAAAAAGGAATCATGTTGGCAAATTTGGGATTCAACCCGATGAACAATGGAGAGAGCATCATCATCAATGTACCTGCACTCACAGAGGAGCGAAGACGCGAGCTGTCAAAAGTAGCGAAATCTGCTGCAGAACACGCCAAGGTCAGCATCCGAAATGCACGCAAAGAGGCCAATAACGAAATCAAAAAAACAGCGATTTCTGACGATGCGAAAAAAGTAGCTGAAACAGAAATTCAAAAACTTACGGATTCCTACATCAAAAAAATTGACGAAGCTTACGCTGAAAAAGACGTTGAAATTATGAAGGTTTAAGGCTTGTGCTTTAAAGGCAAGTGAACCACTTTTTTGGTCTCAAAAAAATCCTCTTCAAAAAAAGCAGACAATTCGTACAAAGAAGCACTGCTGTACAATGAAAGTTCTTCTGTCAAATCGCCTCCTTTGAGGTAAAAAATGCCATTTCTAAGTGTGTGTTGTTGTTTTTTGGCAACTTTTTTGCGCACCCATTTCACAAAATCAGGCATCGTAGTTACGGCTCTACTGACGATAAAATCGAATTCTCCTTTGACTTTTTCTGCGCGTATGTGTGCCGCTTTTACATTTTTCAATCCCAAAGCTGCTGAAACTTCCTTCACAACTTTTATTTTTTTTCCAATAGAATCCACCAAATAAAATTCGGTTTCGGGAAATAAGATGGCCAATGGGATTCCTGGAAAACCGCCGCCTGTGCCGACATCCAAAACACGTGCCCCAGGATTGAAAGATTGAACTTTAGCAATGCCCAGAGAATGCAGTACATGACGTTCGTATAAAGCAGCTATATCTTTGCGAGAAATCACATTTATTTTTGCATTCCACTCCGCGTACAACAATTCCAATTGTTTGAAATGTTGAACTTGGGTTTCGGTAAGATTGGGGAAGTATTTATTTAAAATTTGCATAGTCAGTTTCTAGGATTCTCAAATGTAAGTGCTTTGTTTTTAGCAAGGGTGTAAAATTATGAATTATTAAATTTTTAAGACCTAAAAATTAGTTATTTTTGTATGCTGAAAACAACAGATCGCTGCCATGCAAAAATTACATTTTTCAAGAATAGATAAGGCCAAATTTTTCAAAACTTTGAACAAACGTGTAAACCGGTATTTCAAAGACAATAAAATCCGTAGAACTGGCAATTGGAAATTGTACAGCAAAGCCGTCTTGATGTTTTCGATTTTATTTATTCCTTTTGCAATAGGGCTGACCGTTTCGATGCCGCAATGGGCGCTCTTGCTTATGGCCATCGCAAGTGGAATAGGAATGGCAGGCGTGGGCATGAACGTCATGCACGACAGCAATCACGAGTCTTTTTCAAGCAGGAAATGGGTCAATAAATTGATGGGAAGCAGCATCTATATTTTGGCAGGAAATGTTTACAATTGGAAAGTGCAACACAACGTATTGCACCATACATTTACAAACATCAAGGGACATGACGAAGACATTGATGCAGGACGAATCATTCGCTTTTCAAAACATTCCAAATGGTTGAAAATCCACAAACTCCAACGTTATTATTCTATTTTACTCTACGGATTGTTGACCATCAACTGGGCCATCACCACAGATTTCAAACAGATGAGTCGCTACTTGAAAAAGAAACTATCATATGGTGATTTTCCAAACCCTACAAAAGAATGGATTGTTTTGGTAGCTACAAAAATTGGCTACTACGCCTTTTGGATTTGCTTGCCCATAGCTGTGTTGGATCTTTCTTGGTGGAAAATTATGATCGGTTTTTTTGCTATGCATTACACCGCAGGCCTTATTCTAAGTGTTGTTTTTCAATTGGCACACATCGTTCCACAAACAGACATGCCCCTGCCAGACAAAGAGGGGAATCTATCGCATACTTGGGCAATACACCAGTTGTACACCACATCTAATTTTGCGCCGAATAACAAATTCATCTCCTTCTTTACCGGAGGACTGAACCACCAAGTAGAACACCATATTTTTCCACACATTTCTCATATTCACTACCAAAAAATTGCAAAAATAGTCAAAGAAACTACCGACGAATTTAGTTTGCCTTACTACGAATACAAAACCATGACCAAGGCTCTGTTGGCGCATTTCAATCACCTTAAAAATCTAGGAATCAATCCTGCATAACACTACAATACCCGTTGGCAGTAAAATAGAAAAGTCAAATCCTACTCGTTTTTGACCTTGATATTTGACAATTCATCAAAACAATTCAAAAAAAATGGAACAACTATCAAACAGAATTAAGAACTTGCCTACTTCAGCTACATTGGCAATGGCTGCCAAGGCAAGAGAATTGAAAGAACAAGGAAAAGACATCATCAGTTTGAGTTTGGGAGAGCCAGACTTCAATACACCTGAATTTATCAAAGATGCTGCCATCCAAGCCGTCAAAGACAATTACAATTCCTACAGCCCTGTAAATGGGTATGCAGATTTGCGCGAAGCAATTTGTAAAAAATTCAAAAGAGACAACAACCTTTCCTACAACCCCAATCAAATTGTGGTTTCTACTGGAGCCAAACAATCCATTGCCAATGTAGCACAAGTATTGTTGAATCCGGGTGACGAAGTTTTGTTACCTGCGCCTTATTGGGTAAGCTATTCGGCGATTTCTATCTTGTCAGAAGCGAATTATGTGGAAATCCCTTCCAGCATTGATACCGACTTTAAAATAAATCCCAAGCAACTGGAAGCTGCCATTACCCCAAAAACAAAAATGATCTTTTTCAACTCGCCCAACAATCCGAGTGGAACCGTATACACCGAAGAAGAATACCGAGCGTTGGCCAAAGTATTGGAAAAACACCCTCAAATATACATCTTGTCAGACGAGATTTATGAGCACATCAATTATGGGCTAGGGAATTTTAGTTTCGCAGCCATTGAAAGCATGTACGACAGAACAATCACAGTCAATGGTGTTGCCAAAGCTTTTGCCATGACGGGTTGGAGAATTGGATACATCGGCGCCCCAGAATGGATTGCAAAGGCCTGCAACAAGATGCAAGGACAAATCACTTCTGGAGCCAACTGCATCGCACAACGCGCAACCATAACTGCACTGGAAGCTCCCGTGACCAAAATCGGGTATATGGTAGATGAATTTCACAAACGAAGAGACATCGTCTTGGAACTTTTGGGAAAGGTCAAAGGATTTCAATTGAACAAACCTGAAGGCGCTTTTTATGTCTTCCCAGACATCTCCTATTTCTTTGGAAAAACCATCAAAGGCCAAAAAATAAAAAATGCATCCGACTTTTCAATGCTATTGTTGGAAAAAGCCAATGTGGCTACCGTCACAGGAGAGGCCTTTGGAGCACCCGAATGCATCAGAATGTCGTATGCCGCATCTGAAGAACAAATCAAAGAAGCGATTGCACGAATTAAAAAAGTGGTCGGATAAAACACTATACAATCACAAAAAACACTAAAACCTCGCAACGAATGCTGTTGCGAGGTTTCTTTTTTAAAAAAGGTTTTGTACTTTAGGTTGCCCTAAAACTACTATCCCTAAAAAAAACCATGGAAAAAATTCCTTTTGACTTCGCACTGGACAACTACACCAAATACAAAGACCAGGCCATTGATTTTGGCATTCAAATGCTCTTGGCAATTGCCTTGCTTTTTGTCGGGCTTTGGGTGGTGAAAAAATTGACGAAGGTCTCAAAAAAATTGATGGCAAAAGGAAACGTAGAAATCAGTCTGCAAAGTTTTCTCTCCGACCTTTTGAACTGGGGCTTAAAAGCCCTGCTTCTAATTGCAGTTTTGAGTCAAATGGGAATTGCGACAACTTCCTTTATCGCGATTCTTGGTGCTGCAGGATTGGCCTTGGGATTGGCTTTGCAAGGTGCCTTAGGTAATTTTGCTGGTGGCGCATTGATCTTGTTGTTCAAACCGTTCAAAGTAGGTGACCTAATCGAAGCTCATGGAGAACTCGGGGTGGTCAAGGAGATTCAAATTTTTGTTACAAAACTGGTCACTCTTCAAAACAAACTGGCCATCATTCCCAACGGAATTCTTTCCAATGGCACCATAAAAAATTATACGGAAGAAGGAAAATTACGAGTAGACATGACCATCGGTATTGCGTATAACTCTGACCTTCACCAAGTAAAAACCTTGCTGAAAGAAACATTGGCAAAACACCCCAAAGTACTTCAAGACCCCAGTCCAGAAGTCCATGTGGCGAACTTGGCAGACAGCGCCGTCGAAATGGCCGTTCGGCCTTGGGCTGCTCCAAAAGATTATTGGCAAGTATATTTTGAATGTTTGGAAGCTTGTAAAATTGCTTTGGACAAAGAAAAAATCACCATTCCTTTTCCTCAGCGAGATGTTTACATGAAATAATTGAACGCTATTTTGTAAATCAGCTTCTTTTTTTAGACTTGGTCCCAACAAAATCCTTGAGGTAAAAAGGTTCGAAATAAGCGACGTCTTCAAATTCTTGTCGCGTGTATTTCTCATAAGCCAAGGCACTCATTTCTCGTGCCGATGGGAAAAAGTCATCTCTAAAAACGGCATTGGGATGCCGGATGATTTCCTTGCACTTTTCAGCCCCATCCCCCAAAAAATGTACAGGCCCATTGTCGAGGGCTTCCCCAAAAGAATGGCCCTCAACAATCTGAGCTTCGGTTGCTCGAATCTGCTGGTAAGAAGAATCAAAAACAGCACTGTAGACTTCGGATCTTCTCGCGTCTAACATCGGAACGAGAACTCCCTCCGAAATGGAAATCGCATGTGCCAAAATCGTCAAGGTTTCCAAAGCAATCATCGGAATCTCTAAGGCGTAGCACAATCCTTTGGCAGCGGACACACCGATGCGCAAACCCGTATAAGAACCCGGTCCTCTTCCAACTGCCACTGCTGACAAATCCTTAAAGGTTAGCTGGGATTCTTGAAGAATATCTGCTAAAAAAACATGCAATTGCTCTGCGTGAGAAAACCCACCCGTATTCACTTCTTTCAGAGCAAGCAATTTCCCGGATTTGCTGAGGCTCACAGAACAATTTTTGGTAGCTGTTTCAATGTTTAAAAGATAGGACACAGGTGTTGTATTTAAAGACTGTTAATTTGGCAAAGATACCAATTTGATTTTTCTGTAGATTGCTAATTATTCCGTTATTTTACAAGATGAACAAAGAACAGATTCTTCAAAACACCGCCGACTTCGTAAAAGAAACCCTTGCAAATGCAGAAGGGGGACACGATTGGTTTCACATTGAACGCGTGACCAAAAATGCAAATCGAATTGCGAAAAAAGAACTTGCAGACCCCTTTGTGGTCGAACTGGCCGCTTTGCTGCATGACATCGCCGATTCAAAATTTCACAAAGGAGACGAGAGTATTGCTCCAAAAAGAGCCCGTGCATTTCTAAACGAACAGGGCGTTTCGAAAACAGTCGCAGACCATGTGGTCCAAATTGTCACACATGTTTCTTTTAAGGGAGGGAATTTTGAACGAGAATTCCATTCCAAAGAATTGGAAGTGGTACAAGATGCAGATCGTTTGGATGCACTCGGCGCCATCGGCATCGCGCGGTGTTTTGGCTATGGTGGATTCAAAAAAAGAACCTTATACGATCCGAAAATCAAACCCAAGCTCTCGATGACGAAGGAAGAATACAAAAAATCAACCGCACCGAGCATCAACCACTTTTACGAAAAACTATTGCTCTTAAAAGACAGGATGCACACGGATACAGGACGAAAAATAGCCACAGAAAGGCATCAATTTATGGAACTCTTTTTGACGCAGTTTTACGCAGAGTGGACCGGAACACTGTGACTGAAAGCCCGTTGATTGTTTGCTCGTATTTGACTCTTTGGACACGAGCATGTTGGTTGTTCGTTGTTTTTAAAATAAAAAGTTTGAGAACTCAATAAAAATAAAGTGGGTGTCATCCAACCTATATTTCAGTTATCAATCTCACTTTCGGCGGTCTGTGGATTCGTGTGTTTTTCAAAAAAAAGGTCTTTTTTACAAAAACCCATTAGGGTTTAAAACTTCGGTTTTCTCTTTTGTAAAAAAGCCTGGGTCCCTTCTTGAAAATCAGCCGTCCCAAAACAAGCGCCAAAATTTTGAATTTCTACTTCAAAACCGTCTCTGCCTTCCGAATAATTTGCAAGAACCGCTTGGATTGCTGTACCGAGTGCTTGGGGAGAATTGCGGCTGATTTTTTGAGCCAGTTCAAGGCAGTGCGACAGCAAATCTTCAGGAGCCACCACTGCATTGACCAAACCAGCATTCAAAGCCGTTTCCGCAGCAATCATACTGCCCGTCAAAATCAACTCCAAGGCCCTGCCCTTCCCTACCAACTGAGGCAATCTTTGGGTGCCGCCATAGCCAGGAATCAAGCCTAAGGAAACCTCAGGAAGTCCCATTTTGGCATGCGCAGAGGCACACCTCAAGTGACAAGCCATCGC
>TARA_B110000967_G_C18901633_1_pt1 | contig 11368 bp, 9 predicted proteins | sample TARA_B110000967 | Tara Oceans TARA_B110000967 (sample SAMEA4397903) | marine metagenome | biome: Polar Biome; feature: [DCM] deep chlorophyll maximum layer (ENVO:01000326); material: water (ENVO:00002006), including particulate matter (ENVO:01000060) such as... | depth 35 m
AGGTTTTCTCCTGTTGGATAATTTTGCACAACGGTCTCCGAAGACTCATATTTAGGTGCTGCCGATTTACTGTTTAACATCCCATAGACAAATCCCAAAATCCCCGCTAATGCTAGAATAATAAGTCTCTTTTTTACGAAAAAAACGAGCCACACAAATGCTAAGAAAATGCTCTTAAAAATAGTGTATATAAAGTTAAAGAAACGATCAAAGGCATTTCCAATAAGCTTAAAAAGTTGCCCTAAATCAACTTCTTCTGAAGTGTTGGGTGTGTTCGAATTTGTACTCATAATCTACTAATTAAAAATCTGTTGTAAAATTTGTTTGGTAATTAAATACGTTGGCTTGACACCACTTGAGCCAAGCCCCCCAGAAGCCAATGTACTCCCTGTTTCGAGAGGGTTATCACTCGCATAATAAGCGTACCGTACTTTGACATTAGGGTTGATACTGTGTCTTACCTTAGAGGCTGCTTGTATGGCTTTTTGATAATGCGCGCCTTCCATTTCCAGCCCAATAACATTCCAGGTGGAGTCGTGGAAAAACTTTAAAAGATCTTTGTTTTGAAGAGACGTACCCAAAACAGTCACCATCGTGCCTTCAAATGCTCTTAAATCTTTGGTGTCAAAATCTTTAAGGGTTAACTCATTTTTAAAAGGATAATTATCTGCGGTGCCTTCAAAGATATGAGCCGATGGTATCATAATATCTCCTTTTGATCCTTCTAAAATCCCTGCCTTACCCATGATAGAAATAGAATCTACGTTAAGGTGAATATTCCTATCAGCGGTTTTAAAAGGCTTTAACAGTTCATCAATCGTTTCATAGGCTTGCTCCCCAAAGGCGTAGTCCATTACAATAATAACGGGCGCATCTTTTGTGCTATCTAACGTGAATGATGTGTTTGAAAAATCGACCTTTGATGTATCAAATATTTGAACATCTATATTGGTGCCTGAAGTGTCTTTTATGTCAATCATACCTTCTTGCAACGCTAATTGTTTCGTTTTGTTGCGAAGGGCTTGGTTTTCTTCTTTACTCAATTGCTCATACACCGTAAAAATATCATGTTTAGCACATAACGTTTTAAGGGCTTTAGGCGCATGAAGCGTATTCATTACACTGTGTAAGTTTGCCGAAATAATATGGATTGGACGATTGAGTAATTGGTGTTTCTGAAGTGTTTCTTTAATGGTGTTCGCCCAGACCTCTCCATGAATATGGTGTCCCAACCGCTCTCTAAGAACAGGACTAAAACTAATCGTTCTTTTAGAATTATCAACAATCTCTTCAATCGCACGCTTTCCGAGCCAATAAATGAGGTGTAAAAAATGGTCTGGTTGAGAGGGTGTCGAAAATTGATCGTACACCTCTAAAATTTCTTCAAACGTTCGGCCTAAGATATTTCCGGTATGAGTAATGGCTAACTCACGTTCTTTTTGATTTAGTTTTTTCTTTGAAAGCACTGCCGTTTCCAGTTTAACCCAGTCTCTTGTGGTGGTTCCTTTGTCATCGATCACAACACGTTTTGCAATTTTATGAGACTCAATAAACATAAATGTTAAATGCGTCAAGATATCATAAATCTCCGAACGTCCACGAGTGATCTCTATGTTCATTTGTTCAAAGTCGATTCGATAACAATCTCGTCGCCTTTTAGAAGGAATAATTACTTCAAAATGTGAGTTTCCAAATCCTTCAGCACTCGTTAAGTTGATTAAAATGCACTCTTCGATGCCCAGGGGCAGTCGGTCAACAACATAAAGCAACCCTTCTAATTCTGTCTTATCGCCTGCAATAGACCCATAGATTTCAGGTCGTAATTGAAGTAATGCTTGACGCAACGTTTCTCCAGAGACCCCCATTGGTTTATAGAACCCTCTGTTAAATAGGTGACGCATGGTCAAATACATGCGTTCAATCGCATGAGAGCTTTCTTGAGCTCTGGTACGTATGATGTTTTTAGTTTGATTTTGTTTCATTGGTCGTACAAATATAAGCTAAATAGTCTGATTATTTTTAATCAGGGTGTCCGCTATTTTTCGATCGTTAGATAATCGCGGTGTTTTGTTCTGCCCGCCTAGTTTGCCAATCGTCTTCATATAATTTTGAAAACCGTCTTTTTTAACCTGAGTGATTTTTAAAGGTTTTAAAACTTTTCCTTGAATCAGATCCAGATAATAACTGTTTTGAAGCTGCAACGCTTGATCGATTTTAATCTCAAAATTCTCAATATCTGATGGCGGGTTTTCAAACTCAACAAACCATTCGTGATAGGGCAGCCCTTCTGAGGGTGCGATCTGAGGTGCCACCGTAAATTCACTCACACTGATGTCCGTCGATTTCAGAGCGCTTAAAAGCGATTGCTCAACTTCCTTTGCAATTACATGTTCTCCAAAAGCAGAGATAAAATGTTTAATGCGACCACTAACAATCACCTTAAATGGCGCCAAAGAGGTAAACTGAATTGTATCCCCAATATTATAAGCCCAGAGACCCGCATTTGTTGAGATAATCATCACATAATTAACACCTATTTGAACATCTATTAACGTCAAGCGTTTTGGTGCTGGATCAAAAAAGGAGTCTGCAACGATAAACTCATAAAACATTCCAGAGTCTAACTGAAGAAGCATTCCTGAGTCATTTTGTTGATCTTGAAATGCAAAAAAGCCTTCGCTGGCAGGGTAAAGCTCTACACTGTCCACTTTTCGACCTATTAAGGTTTCAAATTTGGATCGGTAGGGTTCATAATTAACGCCTCCGAAAATAAAAAGGCTAAGGTTTTTGAAAATATCTCCTACTTTTTGACCTTTTTCATCAATTAGTTTTTCAAAATACATTTGAACCCAAGAAGGGATGCCTGCAATTACAGACATGTCTTCACTAACGGTTTCTTGAACAATCGTATTGACTTTCGTTTCCCAGTCTTCAATACAGTTGGTTTCCCAAGAAGGAAGTCGGTTTTTTTGAAGGTATTTAGGGACATAGTGTGCTACAATGCCTGATAACCGACCCAGTTGAATGCCGTTTTTGGTTTCAAGAACAGGACTTCCTTGTAAGAAAATCATTTTTTTAGTAACGATCTGAGTATTTCCTGTTTGATGAATGTATAATAAAATAGCACTTTTAGCCGCTTCTATATGGCCCGGCATACTTTCCTTGGTGATTGGAATGTATTTAGCGCCCGAAGTTGTTCCGGACGTTTTAGCAAAATACAGCGGTTTCCCCTTCCAAAGAATGTCTGATTCCCCCGCTACAACCTTTTCTACATAGGGTTTCAAGGCTTCATAATCACGTACTGGTACACGCTTCACAAAATCTTCATGAGTGTTGATGTTGATGAAATCATGGTCCTTTCCAAATTGTGTTGAGCGCGCTTCTGAAATCAAAGATTGAAACACTTTTTTTTGCGTTTCAATAGGGTTGGAGGCCCATTTATTGATTTTATTATAAGTTTTGGCCGCGTATAATTTTGCGAAGAACGCTTTAAGTGATGGCATTTTGGTTGTCTTTAAAAATCAATAAAAGTTGAAGGGTTTAACGGGGTTCCATTATACCACAATTCGAAATGCAAATGGGGGCCTGTACTTAATTCTCCCGAGGCGCCAGAAACGGCAATAACCTCACGGGATTTCACAAAATCACCTTGTGTTTTTGTAAGTGACGAATTGTGCTTGTAAACTGAAATTAATTCATCGCCGTGATCAATAATTATGACATATCCTGTATCTGAAGTCCAGGACGAAAAAATCACTCGGCCATCCGCAGTAGCTTTTACTGGGGTGTTTTTAGGGACAATTATATCAACCGCAAAATGTGTTTCGTTTGGATCGAATTCAGCACTCAAAGAACCATTAACAGGTGGGAAAAAAACAAAATTTGTAATAGACGTTGCGGTATCGAACAAGTTATATTTATCTTCGATATTTATTTTTTCTCTCAAAATCGAATCCGCCTTAGAGGGATTTAAGTCTAAAATAGCGGCATCTGATTGAGCAGCCTTAAAAATGGAGTCTTTATTAATCACAACCGCACTAACTTCACCTCGTAAAACGCTTTTAACAGAATTAATATAGATATCGTTTCTATTAATGACGTTTAGGAGAGAGTCGGTTTTAAAATCAAGGGTCATGGCTTGTTTTTGGAGCGCTGTTGACGAATATCCAGGAATGTATTCTCTCACCGGCGTAAACGCAATAAAAACGGTTGTAATCGCTACTAGAAAAATCGCCGCTAAAGAGCTTATAACAAACACATTAAGACGGGTTAGCTTAACCGCTAACCGTTCTTCAAAAGTATCTTCATTTAAAACCACTAAGCGGTACTTATGAAGAAGTTTTTTTTTGAGTTTCTTTTTTTCTGAGTTTTTTCTACGCATTTCACTACAAAATTAAATAAAAATTAAGCGATTCCTGTCGTTATACTAGACTAAAGTTTGAAATACCTCTATATTTAAAGGATAATTATTAACTTTGTAATCTAAATTATAGCAATATGAACACGTATATGTTACCTCTAGTTATCGGAGCGCCACAAATTATTCTAATTGTGGTTGTGGTTCTTTTGTTGTTTGGCGGCAAAAAAATTCCTGAACTGATGAAAGGTTTAGGAGGTGGAATTAAAGAATTTAAAAAGGCCAGTCAAGAAGAAACAAAAGACGCTGAAGAGAAAAAAGACTAAATAAATCCTGGCGAAGCTGGGATTTATTGTTTTAGGACAATCGATTGTATGATCGATTCTAACTCAAAAATATAATCTCGTTTTTGAACTGAAGGAGCAAACACAAACCCTTCGGCTACCAAATAGCGATTATTTATAGTGTCTTGTATCCAGTAATTGATAAAGGGTCCAGACATAAAAGCATCTTTTACTTGCCAAATACTTTTTGTTTCAAAACTGTTTAGGCTTGCAACTTTAGCCTTCCCAAAGAAAGCTGTATATGCGTTTTCTGTTGTCATATAACTTCCCTCTACGGGTCCTTCGATATATTGTTTTCCAATGGAGTCACGCACTTTAATTACGCGTTTGGCAAGTGCCTCTTCTGTTAATTTTTTATCATAAGGAAGTGCATACAGCAATAAATTAACAGTCCCTGTTTTGATATCTCTTCGAATCCAAAAAAAGTCTTTTTCTTGCTTAGCAATTCGATAAACAGAAGGAAACTGAATGTTAACCCCTAATTGTTTCGTGATTAATTCGGAATTAAATAATGCTTTTTTGGAGCGTCGTTGCTTTTCCTGGATCTCTTGTGTTTTAAAGGCTTTTTTTATTTTCGCCAGGTTCGTATTAAGCTGGTCTATAATTTCTTCGTTTGTCATTCCATTAACGACGACCATTTTTTGGGGGGCTGCATACGGGTTTGTATAAAATTTTGTAGAAGGGGCAACGCCTTTCGTTATTTTTAAAACAAGTCGAGTGTTTTTTACAAAGCCCGAAAAAACAGAGGATGGTATTTGACGTAATGAAAATTGCGGCTCATCTTGAGGTAATCCATATAAAGGAGCTCCAACAGTCGACCTTACGGCTTCACCTACAGATGAATCCCATAAGCTATTATCAATCACCACCGATAAGTCGTTGATGTTTCCAGACGATTGTGGTTTATAAACTTTTTTTGAGCTTGTATCCTCACAAGCCGTAAATACTAAAAATAAACATAACGCTCTTATAAAAAATCTCATCGATTCGTTTTTTAATTAGAAATAATCAACCTCATTCCTGGTTTTAATTGACTGTCCCAAATATCATTCCATTCTTTAAGGTTTTGAACCGAAATTCCTGATAATTTATTTGAAATACTCCAGAGTGAATCGCCTTCTTTCACTAAATAAGTTGTTTTATTGGTTTTACTTTTGGGGGCTGTGGTGGTCGGTTTCGAAAAACGATGGGCAGTAGGGTTCCTCGAGTAGATTGTCAATCGTTGCCCTATTTTTAAATCATTAGATCGGAGTCCATTCCATTTTTTTATTTGGCTAACTCTAACTTTAAAATTCCGTGCAATTTTCCCTAAAAAATCTCCAGATTTAACTTTATACCGTATTTTAGAATCAATCTCAAAAAATTGAGGTAACGGTTTCTCGCGCGCTTCAAATTCGGCTTTAGAAAAAGCATAAATAGACTGTTCATTTTGAACGAAATCTCCAATTTTGGTGAGTGGAAGTCTAAGTGTGTATGATTTATCTTTTAGAACGGGAATAATGTCTAATTTGTAGGAAGGGTTTAGAAATTGGAGCGTTTCTATTTTAGTATCCGTAAGCTCAGCAACGTGGTCTAAAGAAATCATCTGTTTCACATGAATCGTATCTGTTGCAATAATTGGAAATTGATTTTTATCAACTTTAAATCCGTGGGCGTCAGCATATTCAAAGAGATACATCGTTGCTAAAAACGCAGGGAGATAACCGGCTGTTTCACTTGGTAAAAAAGAACGAATATTCCAATAATTTTGATACCCCCCAGAGCGACGAATCGCTTTGGTGACGTTTCCAGGACCCGAGTTATAGGCTGCTAAAGCAAGATCCCAATCTCCAAATATTTTGTATAATGATTCTAAATATTTGGCTGCAGCATTGGTTGCCCGTAGGGGATCGCAGCGTTCATCCACGTAGCTGCTTACTTCAAGCCCATACTGCTTGCCTGTCGCGAACATAAACTGCCAGAGTCCAGTAGCGCCAACGCCCGATTTAGCTCGCGGTTTTAATGCCGATTCTACCACTGCCAAATATTTAATTTCTAAAGGAAGGTTGTATTTGTCTAAAACCGCTTCAAACATTGGGAAATAAAAATGACTCCGACTTATAAGCGTTTCGGTCGAGCGTTTTCGGTTCTTTAAATAGCTCTTTATAACGCTTTCTAGTGAGGGATTATACTCAATATTAAAGGGTGTTTTGGCATCTAAAATTGCCAATCGTTTCTTGAGGGTATCGGTAGGAAGTTCGGGATAATAAATAGGTTCATATGACTGACTAGAGACCGCTTTGCTAAGGGGGTCGTACAAGGAGTTGCTATACAGCTCGTTTAGCCACTGTTTTTCAATCTTATGAATATTGAGAGCGTTGACCGGAATAGAGTCCAATGTTGGGGCGTTTACAATAGCCAAACTATCGATATTCTGACTCTGTAACTGACCAACAGTTAAGACTGCTAAAAACAAGAAACCTTTCATCATCATTCTATAATATAACTGTTATTATGAGGCCCTATTAGTACTAAAAAAGTTCTTCTTATTCAGAGATTGCAGCAATCCCTGGAAGGGTTTTTCCTTCTAAACTTTCTAGCATTGCGCCACCACCAGTACTCACATAACTCACTTTTTTCTCGAATCCAAATTGCTTCACCGCCGCTACCGAATCGCCTCCGCCAACAAGTGAAAAAGCACCTTTTTTGGTCGCTTCTGCTATTGAGTCTCCTAAGGCAATGGTACCCGTAGAAAAAGTATCCATTTCAAAAACCCCTAAAGGACCGTTCCATAAAATAGTTTTACATTGCTGAACGACGTCATGAAATATTGCTTTTGATTTTGGTCCGCAGTCTAACCCTTGCCAGTTTTCAGGAATTTCTCTAACATCGACAACTTGTGTATTTGCGTTGTTACTAAAGTCATCTGCTGCCAAAACATCAACAGGGATGTGAATTTGAACATTTTTAGCTTTGGCTCTTTCAAGAATTTGAAGGGCTAGTTCCATTTTGTCGTCTTCACAAATTGAATCTCCTACATGACCGCCAAGCGCTTTTACAAATGTAAAAGTCATACCGCCGCCAATAATCAAATGATCGACTTTATCTAAAATATTATCAATAATCGTTATCTTAGAAGAGACTTTAGCACCCCCTAAAATTGCCAAAACTGGCTTTTCGCCTGTTTTCATTACCTTATCGATACTTTCAATTTCTTGAGCCAATAAACTTCCGAAACATTTGTTTTCTGGAAAAAACTGAGCAATAATCGTTGTTGAGGCATGCGCTCTATGAGCGGTCCCAAAAGCATCATTAATATAAAAATCCCCTAGCTTTGACAGGGCTTCTGCAAAATTAATATCGCCTGATGTTTCTTCTGAGTGGTATCTTAAATTTTCTAATAAGAGAACCTGACCTGGTTGAAGATTTGCAGATGCAGCTTGTGCTTCTTCACCAATACAATCACTAGAAAATAAAACTTCGACCCCTAAAATTGTTTCAAGTGTACTTACAATATGACGTAATGAAAAAGCGGGCTCTTGCGCTTTTGGACGGCCCAAATGAGACATTAAAATACAGCTTCCACCATCTTCTAAAATCTTTAAAATGGTTGGTTTAGCGGAGACCATTCGTGTAGAATCAGAGACTTCAAACAAATCGTTTAAAGGCACATTAAAATCAACGCGAATTAATGCTTTTGTATTTTTAAAATTTACGTTCTGTATTGTTTTCATTTCTTTGAAAAAATTTTGTTTAATTTATAAGAATCCAAAGGTAAGTATTTCTTTTAGCCTACGAAATACCAGCATAAGAAAGTTGTGTGGAAACTCAAGAAATGAGAAAAACATAATTTATTGTTTAGAAACGTTTAGCATGTGTAGATAGTAAACAAGATTCAATTAAATCTTCTATCTTTGTTTTATGACTTTTGATGCTATTATAGGACAGTCTTTTCTAAAAACCCACTTGAAACAGGGGGTGAGTTCTGGGCGAATTCCACATGCGCAGCTTTACGTTGGAAAACAAGGGGTGGGCGCACTGCCGATGGCGATTGCTTATGCCGATTATCTAATGACTCTCCAAGAAGGGGGCGTTGGAAAAATGAGCCCGTTAACACATCCAAACATCCACTTTGCATATCCTGTCACAACAAGTGACAAGGTTAAGTCCAAGCCTGTTTCTTCTAACTACCTCACCGAGTGGCGTTCGTTCATTGAGTCAAACCCATATGGATCCATCAACGATTGGTATGAGTTGGTTGGGGTCGGCAATAAACAAGGTAATATTGGGGTCGATGAAGCAAACGACATTGTGTCTAAAATGTCCTTGAAGGCCTTTAACGGAGGTTACAAAGTAATGATTGTGTGGATGGCGGAAAAAATGAATTCGATGTGTGCTAATAAACTTTTAAAGCTCATTGAGGAACCCGCAGATAAAACGGTATTTATCCTAGTGACAGAAGATGAGGAACAGTTGATTAGCACCATTCGGTCGCGATGCCAAACCGTACACTTAAATGCGCTTTCTGAAGACGCTATAAAAGAGGTTCTGATAAATAAGCATGACACCGAGGCTGACTTGGCGAAAAATATTGCTCACCAAGCTGAAGGAAGCTATAGCCGGGCGCTTGATTTACTAAGTCAAGAACCTGAAGATCTTCAGTTTGAAACTTGGTTCATTGCTTGGGTTCGAACGGCGTTTCAAGCTAAAAGCAACAAACAATCCATTAACAGCTTAATGGCGTGGAGCGATGAAATATCTAAAACCGGTCGGGAAACTCAAAAGCAGTTCTTAGACTATAGTTTGCGCTTTTTTAGACAAGCGCTACTGTATAATTACGGGTCTAAACAGTTGGTTTTCATTAAGTTAAATGACAAAACATTTAAGATTGAAAATTTCGCGCCTTTCATCGATGCTTCAAATATTACGGAAATTTCTAAAGAGATTGAACGCGCCAGTTACCATATCGAACGCAATGCCAATGCAAAGATTGTGTTGACAGATTTGTCTATAAAGCTAACCCGTCTTTTACACCTTAAAAAGGCCTAGTTTTTAGTGTAACTCTTATTTAAATCTTCTAGTATTTTTTGAGTCAAGTCGGAGGCGTCTTCACCATATAGTACACTCCCAGCTTCATTACTTCCTAAAATGTAATTATAGCCGTTAGATTTCCCATAGTCTCTAACAAAATCTTTAACTTTTGAAATAATAGAGTCGTTAAGGGTTTGGCTTTCTTGAGCAATTTGTTGTTGTTCAAATTGAACCCGTTGAGATAATAGTTGTTCTTTTTGCTGAAGCTCTTGTGAAAGTTTCTGAATTGCAGGTTGAGACATTTTACGCGCTTTTAATTCCGCTTCTTTAATTTCTAACTCAAATGCGGAGCGCAAACTGTCTGTGCGTGTTTTGAATGCTTCTATTTTGATTTGAAGTTTCGCTTCAATATCGACACGTTCTTCATAATCATTTATTAGAATGACATTATCAACAAAGCCAATTTTTTGTTGTTGGCAAGTTGTAAAAGTAAGAAACGTTAAAAGTGCGAATGCTAATGTTTTCATAAGAGTTTAATTTGTTTGAGGCTGTAAAAGTAAAAAAGTTATTGCAATATTATGAAAAATTAGTGTCAGATTTTAATTATAGTAAAAAACTATCGTACTTGTTTTTTGTGATTGCAAAAAACTATCAAAAAAAACGCGCATAAAAGACATTTGTTGGCGTCAATACAAAGCTTTAGCCAATGTGCTGGGAAAACCTTAAAAACAACGCTAGAGCGTCTTAAAATGCTAATTTTTGTTTTTCAAGACATATATAAGCGAAGAATACTCACCAGACTTTAGCGCTTTTAGGTTTGAGAGAAAACCAATCCGCAAACTGCTTAACAACCGATGTGAGCCCGTCTTTAGTTTATTAGAAAGCAAACTAACATAATACGCATCCATCAAAAGTGGATGAGTCGACTCTAATTTCATTTGAATTTCAGAAAACACGTAGGTGATCGACTGCTGAGAAAAATGCCACAAATGTCTTGGCACATCGTACGCTGCCCAATAGTCCTTAAAGTAAAGCGCATCAAAACTTTTAAAATTTGGAACCGCTATAATAATACGTCCGTTTGGCTTCAGTAGTTTTTTAAATAACTTAAGGTCGTTGTCAAGATCTGGAAGATGCTCTAGAACATGCCAAAGTGTTATGACATCAAACGACTGAGGGGTGAGGTGTTGCAAGGTTTCAGAACCAAAAACAGTGTTCGGTTCTTTTGAGTTAGCCAGCGTTCTTGCAGAGGCATTGGGTTCGATCCCTGTAACATCCCAGCCACTGTTTTTGGCGGCTCTTAAAAAATAACCTGTGCCAGCTCCAATGTCCAAAAGAGACCCGTCCTTGGGTTGAAATGGCTTTAAGAGTCGTAACTTTCGTTTCACAGAAACATACCGAACAACATGATAAAGCACATCGAATAAAGAGCGGCGTTGATTGGTGTGTGAGATGTAATTTGTTTCTGGATAGTAGCTTGAAAGGGCAGAGAGTGTTGGTTTTGGATACGTATAAAGCAACGCTCTCGAGTCGTCATAGCGTAGCTCGAAAGCGTCTCCGCTAACGGCATGGTCTTTAAGTTTTAGATGGATTTGATTTGTTTTCATAACGTTCCACGTGGAACAATTGCAGTTAATTAACGCCCCATGTACACCAA
>TARA_B110000967_G_scaffold138726_1_pt1 | contig 11365 bp, 12 predicted proteins | sample TARA_B110000967 | Tara Oceans TARA_B110000967 (sample SAMEA4397903) | marine metagenome | biome: Polar Biome; feature: [DCM] deep chlorophyll maximum layer (ENVO:01000326); material: water (ENVO:00002006), including particulate matter (ENVO:01000060) such as... | depth 35 m
CTAAGAACAGCTTTAATTAAAAATAATAAATTTTATGTTCAATCTGGAGCTGGAATAGTGGCAGATAGTGTTCCAGAAAAAGAATATCAAGAAACTGTTGACAAAGCAAAAGCTCTAATGAAAGCTGTAGACTAAATGAAAGTATTACTTATAGATAATTACGATAGTTTTACTTATAATTTATTTCACTACATATCAAAATTCAACTGTAAAGTTGATGTTATTCGTAATGACAAAATAACCTCTAAAGAAATTATTAGAAATAAATATAAAAAAATTGTTATTTCACCAGGTCCAGGTAATCCATCTCAAGCAGGAAATTGTCTTAAGATTGTGAAAGACCTTCATAAAAATTTTCCAATTTTAGGTGTTTGTTTGGGTCACCAAGTCTTAGGACAAGCTTTTGGCGGTAAAATAATTAGAGCAAAAAAATTAATGCATGGAAAAATGAGTAAAATTTATTTTAAAAGATTTAGTATTTTTAAAAATATAAAATTACCTTTTGATGCTACTAGATATCATAGTCTCATTATTGATAAAAAAAATCTACCGGACTGCTTAAGTGTTACAGCGGAAACAAAATGTGGAATTATAATGGGCATAAAACACAAAAAATATGACTTACACGGTGTTCAATTCCACCCTGAGAGCATAAATACTAAAGTTGGTATGCAAATTATTAAAAACTATATAAATCTTTAGTAATTATGAGTGATTTTTTTATTAAAAAATTAGAATCTAGTAAAAATCTTTCTTTTGAAGAAAGCATACATCTTTTTTCAAATATCATGGAAGGTAATTACGATGAAGATAATATCATCAAAATTCTTGAGTCACTTTCAAACAAAGGAGAGACAAAAGAAGAGTTAGCTGGTGGAATTTTTGTATTGAGATCCAAGGCATCTACTGTAAAAGTGCCAGGTGGAACTATTGATACATGTGGTACCGGAGGTGACAATCAAAATTCTCTAAATATATCTACAGCTGCTGCTATTGTTCTGGCAAGTATGGGATCTGTGGTTGCTAAACATGGAAATAAAGCAGTTTCATCTAATTGTGGGTCAGCAGATGTTTTGGAAGCTCTAAAAATTAAGATAAATTTAAAGCCCGATGAAGTAGAAAAATCTATACAGAAAGTCAATTTTGCATTTATGTTTGCTCCACTTTATCATCAGGCAATGAAATATGTTGCTGGAGCTAGAAAAAAAATTTCAAAAAAAACAATATTTAATCTTATTGGTCCTTTAAGTAGTCCTGCACAAGTAAAAAAACAAATAGTTGGTGTTTACAACGAAAAATGGATGATGCCATTTGCTGAAGCCTTAAAAGAAAATAAAGTTGAAAATGCAATGATTGTTCATAGTGAAGATGGAATGGATGAAATTTCTCCATTTGCAAAAACTAAAATAATTGAGCTCAATAATGGAAAAATAAAAAAATTTATAATTAACCCAATTGAATTAAATATAATAAAAAAAAATAAAGAAAACTTAAAAGGTAAAAATGCCGAATATAATGCTCAGAGAATAGTTGATATATACAAAGGTGAAGATAATGAATTTTCTGATGCGGTTGCACTAAATGTTGCGGCTGGCTTAATAGTTGTAAATAAAGAAGAAAATTTTAAAAATTCTTATAATTCTGCAAAACAACATTTAAAATCAGGAAAAGTTTTTGATCATTTAAAAAAAATCCAGGCCATATAATGCAAAATGTCTTAGAAGAAATTATTAAGCATAAAAAAAAAGATCTTGAAGAAGTAAAAAAAAAACATTCTCTAACTAGTATTGATCAAAAGATAAAACTTACAAATAACTATTTAGATTTCAAAAAAACATTAATTGATAATACTAGGAAAAATTGTGTGTCTTTAATTGCTGAAATTAAAAAAGCTAGCCCCTCTGCTGGTATTTTAGTTAAAGATTTTGACCATGTAAAAATTGCTGATCTATACTCCAAAAGTGGGGCATGCTGTTTATCAGTTCTAACTGAGGAAAAATTTTTTTTTGGTAATTTAAATTACATTAAAGAAATAAAAAAAAAAATTAAAATTCCTATACTTGCTAAAGATTTTTTTATTGACCCTTTTCAGGTTTCTTATTCCAAAAGTTTTGGGTGTGATTGCATTTTAATAATACTATCTGCTTTGTCAGAAAAACAATCAGATGAAATTTACGATGAAGCTTTAAAAAACAATCTAAGTGTTATTGTGGAGGTACACGATGAAAAGGAAGCTGAACATTCTCTTAAATACGATAAAGCAATAATAGGTATTAATAATAGAGATCTTAAAAGTTTAGAAATATCTTTGAAAAACTCAGTAAGAATACAAAAAAAATTAGTTTCACATAAAGGTCCATTAGTTTCTGAAAGCGGTATAAAGAGTAAAATAGATGCACAATATATTTACGATAAGACCGGTATAAAAAATTTCTTAATCGGTGAATCACTGCTCCTAAGCGGTGAAACTGAGAAGTTAATTAAAGACATATTGTCAATTAACCATTAAAATAAGGGTTAATTAGCTATTGAAAATAAAAGAGAACTTTTGTAGAACATATATGTACAGGTTTTGTTCTTATGCTTACAAAAAAACAAAAAAATTTACTTATTTATATAAATAATAAAATCAGATCTACGGGTGTGTCTCCGTCTTACGAAGAAATGAAAGATTCACTCAACCTAAAGTCGAAATCAGGTATACACCGACTTATTTCAGCTTTAGAAGAAAGAGGTTTTGTTCGAAGACTTGCCCACAAAGCCAGAGCTTTGGAGGTTGTTAAACTACCAGAGAACGCTAGTGCAAATGATATTTTTAATACTTTCACGCCAAGCTTGATTAAGGGTGGTCTAGATACAGCTCCTAATAGAAAATTAGCAAGTGAGATTCCAGTTTTAGGTAGCATTGCGGCAGGAACGCCCATTGAAGCAATACAACAAGAAGTCGACAGAGTTACGTTGCCTGAAGATTTACAAAATAACGGTGAACATTACGGTCTTAAAGTTAAAGGTGACTCTATGATTGAAGCTGGAATTAATAATGGTGACACTGTAATTGTTAAGAAAACTAGCAATGTTGATAGCGGACAAATAGCTGTAGTTTTAATTGATGACCAAGAAGCAACATTAAAAAGAATTAAAAAAAAAGGAAATATGATTGCGTTAGAAGCAGCAAATAAAAACTACGGGACTAAAATATATCCTGCTGCTAGAATTAAAATTCAAGGCAAACTAGTCTCTTTGTATAGAAACTTTCACTAAAATAGTCTAATTAGATTGCATGAGTTTTATTTGCAGGTTTGCACCCTCTCCTACTGGACCCCTTCATATTGGTGGTGTAAGAACAGCATTATTTAATTGGTTGCTAGCAAAAAAAAATAACGGAAAATATTATTTACGAATTGAAGATACTGATAAAGAAAGATCAAAAAATGAATTTAAACATCAAATAATAAATTCATTGTCTTGGTTGGGTATTGAACATGATGGTGAAGAATATGTTCAATCTAAAAATATAGACAAACATACCGCAGTAGCGGATATATTAATTGAAAAAGGTTTAGCTTACCACTGTTACTGCTCACTAGAAGAACTTGAAGAACAAAAAGCTTTAGCTAAAAAAAAAAGCTTACCTTTTTTTTATAATCGTAAATGTAGAGATTTAAAAGAGAAGAAGGATGGGTCTCCTGTTTTAAGATTTAAGAGTAAAATTTCAGGATCAGCTTTAATCAAAGACCTTGTTCAAGGAGACAAAAATATTTCGAACTCTGCAATTGAAGATTTTGTAATTTTAAGAAAAGATAAAACTCCAACTTACCAGTTGTCGGCTACTGTAGATGACCATGAAATGAGAGTTACACATATTATTAGGGGAGATGATCACATGATAAATTCTTTTAAACAAAAACAAATATATGAAGCGATGGATTGGAAAATACCAAATTTTGCACATATACCTTTAATACATAGTGATAAAGGAAAGAAATTATCAAAGAGAGATAATGCTTCAACAATTGATGATTACATTAAGATTGGAATTATGCCCGACGCATTAAGGAATTACCTGTTAAGACTTGGTTGGTCACACAAGGATAAGGAAATATTTACTAAACAAGAAAGTATTGATTTATTTGATTTAAATGGTGTTGGTAAATCTCCATCAAAATTAGACATGTCTAGAATACTTTCAATGAATGAAACTTACATTAAAACAATCAATGAAAAAAAATTATTTCAATTGCTTAAAGAGTACGTATCGAAATACAAGAAACCTTTTGACGTTTCTAAAGATGCTGTCCTTATAAAGTGTATGGGGTTTTTGAAAAATAAAGCAAAAACACTTGAAGATATTTTTAATAATGCTCAGTATATAATAAATGATGAAATAAAGATTGGTGACGAAGATAAAAAACTATTAGATGATCAATCTAGATTAATAGTAAAAGACTTCATGACTAATTTTGAGAAACTGTATCTTCTAAACAAAGAAACACTAGAGCCATTAATTAAATCATTAATTGAAAAGCATAAAACTAATTTTAAAGGAGTAGGACAGCCGTTACGAGTAGGATTAACAGGTTCCAGATTTGGTCCAGGATTATATGATGTTATTTTGTCTCTGGATAAAGCTGAAGTAGTAAAAAGATTAAGTAAAATATAATTAATGAAGGAAGCTACCTCTTTTAGAATTAGAAAAAGCTCGTTTTACGATAAAAAATCAGATGTCCCATTTAAAATTAGTAGGTCCAAATTAAGTAATTTTTTAAATTGTAAAAGATGTTTCTACTTAGATCGCGTAGAAGGATTAAAAGAGCCTTCTATGCCGGGCTGGGCACTGAACATTACTGTAGACGAGCTTTTAAAGAAAGAGTTTGATCAGTATCGTAGAGATCAAAAACCTCACCCTATGATGATTAGACATAATTTAGATTTTGTGCCGTTTCAACATAAAGATCTGGATATGTGGAGAAACTCCTTAAAAGGTGGAATTTCTTATTTGGATAAAAAGACAAATTTAATAATACACGGAGGCATTGATGATATTTGGTTTGATCTTAAAGAAAAAAAACTAGTTGTGGTGGATTATAAAGCGCAGTCAACAAATTACCCTGTAACAATACAGTCATATTTAAACAGTCAATGGCATACAAGTTATAAATTGCAAATGGATATCTACGTGCATATTTTAAGAAAAATGAATTTTGATGTTTCTGATATGTCTTATTTTTATGTTTGCAATGGTGAAAAGAGTAATAGTAAATTTGATAATAAAATAGATTTTAAAACAACTCTTGTTCCATACAAGGTAAATACTTCCTGGATAGAAAGTAAGATATCTGAAATGAAAGAAGTTCTTAATCTAGGTAGTGCACCTGATGCTGTGCCTACTTGTGAAAAATGTGCATATTTAAAAGGTGGGAAGAACTACCTTTAGAAATTTACATATAAATGAAAAAATACATTAACGAAATTCAAACAATTGCTTTTTGCGGACTTGTTACATTTATATTTTTAATTATTTCTATAGAGTTTTTAGAGTGGGCAGTTAAATTTTCATTTTGGGATGGGTCTATAGGTGTTTTTTATTTATCATTAAATATGTTTGAAAAATTAATTGTTTTGTGGCTAATGGGTATTCCTCTTTATCTAGTAAAAATATTTGATATAAAGTAATTTTTTTTTAATTTATACGATACAAGCAAAGTCCTTTCTTAATACAGTCTTCTTTAATTAAATTTAGATCTTTAGAATTTAAAATAAATTTTGAAATTACAAACTCTGCACCCAATTTTTTAGCTTCTTTAAAATTTACTTGAATATTGTCTTTACCACTGTATGTAGCATATAGCCTGCTACCCCAATTGTCATAATATTTTTTAATTGTCGAATTTGCATTTAATTCTTTTTCTATAATTTTTCTGAATTTTTTTTTATAAGAGAGCGGGTATATGGTATGGTAGCCATCGATAACATTTATATCGTGGAACACAGCCACCATAGGGTCCAACCCAAAAGAAATAGTTCTTTTGTTTTTTACTATTTTTTTTATTGAGTCATAGTCGTAAAAATAATAATAACCTTTAAAAGTATAAAAATTTTGATAACTGTCAATTTTAAGAATCTTATCTTTTACAAAAGGTATTATTGATGAATTAACTTGAAATAAAAAAATACTTAAACAAATTAAATACATAAAAGATTTTGTATAAAAATTTTTGTTTTTTAAAATATAAATTATTGAGAATGCGTATAAAAAAACAAAAGATCTGTTTAAATAATGCCAAGAAAATGTTTTTAGGAAGCCTTCACTTTCATTTATATATTCTGCTATTAAATTATATTTTAGCAAAGCAAGAAAGGCTGCTGTTATAATGACAAGAAATAACGATACTTTAACCTCTTTTTGTTTTGAAAAAAAAACTGCTATTAACAAAGGTACGATAAATAAAGTATAAGGAAATTTTATCAAAAAAGGATTAGCACTCAAATGTGAAATATATAATAAGGATTTAATAAAAAAAATTATAGTTTCGTAGAAAGAAGATGATTCTCTTATAAATTCTACTCTATGAAATAGTTCTGATTGAAAGGCAATAAAAACTAAGTTCCAATTAGCTATTAAAATTGCACAAGAAAATATTGTAAATATTGTAAAAAAATTAACTATATTTTTTTTATTAATAAAAAAAAGAGTTGCAATCGCTAAGATTGGTAGGGCTAAACCATTCGCAACTAGGTCTGTATTAAGACCAAAGAAAAAGATTATTACATAGTGTTTAAGTTCAAGGTTGCTTTTGTATAAGACTAGATAAAAGATATATGGAAAAATTGCCAAACCGAAACCTCCAATATGAGTAGGCAAGTTAATTGAAGCGTATAAACAAGAGATTAAACCTGAAATAAATAAATTTTTATTTATTTTATTAGCTAAAATGAAGAATGAAAAATATGCAGTTAATTTTGCTAAAACATCAACTAACCAATACGCAAGTTCAACATTAAAAATACCGTATAAAATTATATAAGGCTGAAATAATCTTCTTAAGTATTCAATTTTAATTTCACCATTAAGAAAAATTTTTACGGCTTCAAAATCACCTCTTAAAATTTTACCAATGATTAAATTATAAACTATATCATGATCTAAAGTATCAATATAAAAAAGCGTAATATTATTAAAAATTAGTAACGGGATTATATAGTTTAAAGAAAGTATAAATAAAAATAATAAGTGCGTTTTTTTTTCACTTAAATGATAATTGCTATTTATTAACATAGGTAATGTTTTTATTTATAAACAATATTTAAATAAAAATAATAAAAATTATTATAATAAATTTTTCTTAATTTGTTCAAATTTTTTTAAAGCGGCAGATATAGTCATATCCATGTCATAATATGCGTAATCAGCTAAACGGCCACCAAAAGTAAAATTAACTATATTGCTCAAAGAATTTTTATATGTTCTGTGTAAATTTCTATTTTTTTCATTATTAATTGGGTAGTATGGTTCATCAAAATTATTTGAAGGATATTCTTCAATTATTAAAGTTTCATTATTTTTAAATATTTTTCTTTCTGGGTGAAGGTGTTTAGGTTCGTGTATTCTTGTATACATATAATTAGTATCTGGAAAATTTACAACAGATGTACCTTGGTAATCTGGAATCTTTAAATATTTTTTTTTAAATGTAAGTGATCTCCATTCTAATTTTCCATATTTAAAATTCATTAATTTATCTAAAGGACCAGTATAAATCGTTAAAATTTTTGGTTTAATCTTATAATCAAAATTATACTTAGTGTTTAAAATTAGTTTAATTCTTTTGCTGTTTAACAAATTTTTAAAAATTTGTGTATAACCGTCTGTCGGAATTCCTTGCCATTGAGTCTGGTCATAGTAGTCTTCGTTATAACTAGATCTAAGAGGTAATCTATTAAAAATACTTCCAGGTAAATATTTTGGATTTTTATTCCATTGTTTTTTCGTGTAATTTTTAATAAAGGCCGTATATAAATCTTTTCCAATTTGAGACTGAGCCTTGTCTTCAAAATTGTCATATGTATTTTTTTGATATTTTTTTGTGATTTTTTTTAAAAATTTTTTTGCTTCCTCTGGTGAAAAGTTTTTTTTATAAAAGGAGTTTATTGTTTCCAGATTAATTGGCATTTGAAAAATTTTACCTTTGTGTTTACTTAAAACTTGATGTCTGTAATTATTAAAATCTGTAAAACGATTTATATGATTCCATACACCTTTGTTGGAAGTATGAAATATGTGAGTACCATAGGCATGATACTCAATACCTGTTTTTTCATCTTTTTTACTATAACAGTTTCCTCCAATATGATTTCTTTTATCAATAATAACTACATTTTTTTTTAGCACGTTCGCTATTCTTTCAGCTAAAATTGCACCGTAAAAACCGGACCCGACTATTAAAAAATCTGTCATTATTAAAATTTTGAAAATTTAAACATTCTAAATATTGTTAGTTCAATAAAGGCATTTAAGCAAAACTTTAAGAGTTTAAAATTTGTAATCCAAACTAATCCAGTTTGCCTTTTTTTATGTTTTACAATGCTTGTATGACATTTGAATTTTTTTGAACAAAGTAAGCTAATTAAAATGTTTGGGATGATACTGTCATTATGAATATTGCGCATACAACCAAACAAACATTGATATTTGAATAATCTATAGGGTACGTTAATATCTTTTATGTTTTGGCCAAAAATAACTAATATTATAAATTTAAGAAATTTAGTTAATATCAATCTATGCGGTTCGTCATATCTTTTTAACCTATATCCTAATGTAAAATCATAAGTTTCTCTAATTTTCCAAAAATTTTTAAAATCTGATGCAAAAAACTGATTATCACTATCAACTTGAAAAATGAAATTCGGCTTAAATCTTAAAGCACTTTTATAACCATGAACAATAGTAGGTCCGTGTCCAGAATTTTTTTTATTAAGTAATAAAATTTTATTTGACCTTATTGAGTTTATAATTTTTTTTGTATCATCACTTGATCCATCATTAATTAAAATTATTTTAAATTTAATATTATTTAAAGTCTTTAGCCAAGTTTCAATTACTTTTTTTATTATTTTTTCCTCATTATATACTGGCATTACGAGAATTAAATCTAAATTAGTTTTCATAAATTAAATCTACTTAAATTTTATTGGAAAAAATTAAAAATTTTGTAAATAATTAAAGTTATAATTGTTATAGTACTTTTTTCGATAAAATCAAATTATTAAACATTGACAGATTTGATATTTTAAAAATTAATAGATAAATAGTATAAATTAATAAAATGCATATAAAAATAAAACTTTTAATAAAATAATTATTTTAATTATTAAAAATTGTTTAGTTCAATGTCCTCTTTTTTTTCTTTAAAAAATATATATTTAATGAGTCGTTTAATTTTTTCTTAATCATTTTATCATCTTTAAAAGCAAAAGGTTCAAAATCATATTTTTTCAAAAAATTTTTACAAAATTGGAAGCTACGGGATGAATTTTCAATTAAGAGAATTATATCTTTTTTTTTTAAATAGCTCCTCATTCCAAGAAGGATTTGTTTTTCATACCCCTCAGCATCAATTTTTATAAATGAAATATCTTTAAATTTGAATTTATCCATTCTTTCTACTCTTACTCTAGTCTTTTTAAGTTTTATGCTGGATTTGTTTATGTTTAGAAATTCTTTAAGAGTTTTGTAGCATTCTTCTTTAAAAAAAGATGCAGATTGATGCAGAGATATTAAATTTTTCCAGTATGGTACATAGAGAAACTTATTTTCTTTTTTATCACCTAAAGCAAAGTTAAAAATAGAGATATTTTTTTTATTTTTATATTTCTTTTTTAAAAAGATAAAGTTTTTTGGGTTAGGTTCAAATGCATAAACTTTTTTAAATCTACTTTTAAAATATTCTATGGATTGTCCAACATTTGCTCCGACATCTATGCAGGCATTATTTCTATTAATACTTAAAAAATCTAGTCCTTTAAGATCTTCTTCATAAAATAAACTTCCTAGAAGTTTTTCTTTAATTATGAATGCAATTTTATAGAATATTACATTAGATTTAACTAATTTTTCTAATAGTAGCTTTAATTTACTTTGCTGAGTATATCTTTGAAGTTTCATTTTTTTATTGTTATCAGTTATAATTTATAAAAGCTTAAAAAGATTTTTATTTAATTAAACAATATGTATCAACCTCAAATTAACTTACGCAAATAAAATTTATGACAACTGATGTCTTTCATTGGAAATGCAAAAATAGCTGGAGAAAAAGCGCTAAAAATACTATGTGGTGTGTTATTGGTTGTTCAATAGGTGATTTTGGAACAATTCTTTTTTTTCAAATAACTCAAATATCTTTTCCTGTTAGCGGTATAATGATCTTGGCAATCATAAATGGTTTGCTAACAAGTATTATGTTAGAAACTTTTATTTTAATTAGACAGAATTTTAACTTCTTTATTGCATTTAAAACAGCTTGTGGAATGAGTTTCATTTCAATGCTTAGCATGGAGATTTCAATGAATTTTACAGATTATTATTTAACAGGTGGTGCTCAGCTTAACTATTGGGTGATACCAATTATGTTAGCAGTTGGTTTTTTAACACCATGGCCATATAATTACTGGAGGCTTAAAAAGTTTGGTCTTGAGTGTCATTAAAGTCATACTTTATAAAATAAATTAATTACAATTTATAATAGGTCTAAATTTATATTATAAAAATTTAAAGAAAATAAGTATGACATATATATATCCAAAAATACTTGCTAGGCCTAAGGGACCAAATATTCCATAACAAAATATAATATATTTCCAAGAACTTTTTTCGAGTCCTAATATTTTTTTAGAAAAGTAAAATAAAAATATAAAGAATTTTCTTGATATTTTCCACCAAAAATAAGTTACTACAATAAAAATAAAATACTTAAATGGTGTAAAAAAAAATTCTAAAAATATACTTTCCACAGTTTTGATGTTTAATATTAATTTGCAGGTTTAAAAATTAAACACAGGCCGTTACTACAAAATCTTTTTTGAGTTGTTGTTGACCCATCGTCAAAAATATGTCCGTGGTGCACACCACAATTTGCACAATGATACTCGACTCTTTTCATTCCAAATGAATTATCTTTCTTTGTCTTAAAAGCACCAGGTAAAGATTCTGTAAAAGAAGGCCAACCTGTACCACTATCAAACTTTGCACTTGAGGCAAAAAGCTTAGCATCACAATTAGCACAATGGGAAAAAACTTTTCTTTTTTCATTAAGTAAAGGACTAGAGTAAGGCCTTTCAGTAGACTCGTTAATCATGATTTGTTTTT
>TARA_B110000967_G_scaffold20424_1_pt1 | contig 11364 bp, 11 predicted proteins | sample TARA_B110000967 | Tara Oceans TARA_B110000967 (sample SAMEA4397903) | marine metagenome | biome: Polar Biome; feature: [DCM] deep chlorophyll maximum layer (ENVO:01000326); material: water (ENVO:00002006), including particulate matter (ENVO:01000060) such as... | depth 35 m
GCCTAATTTAAAAAAAGTAACTTTTAAAAGTGATAAGCTTAAAAAAAGTGTAACTCTAAAAGTCACCAACTCAGCAGTACGTTCAGTAGACTTTAAAGGTGGTCTTGATCAATATTTAAAATCAGTAAAAAAACAGAAACTTTCTAGAAAAGCGCAAAAGTTAAAAATTAGCATCAATACAGTTACTTAGGTGCCAGTAAAAAAATCGGACAGAAACTTCTTTATTGTACTCTCAATTTTAATGGGAGTAGTAATTATTATTTCGAATTATTTAGTTCAATTCCCTGTTAATAAATTTAAATTACAAGACGTACTAACGTATGGGGCTTTTAGTTACCCTATAACTTTTTTAATAACCGACTTAGCAAATAGAAGACTAGGAAAAAAAGAAGCCAGGAAATTAGTATATATTGGTTTTGCAATAGGAATTCTATTAACAGCATTAGTCTCAACAAATTTTCAAGATTTAATTTCAGTTAGAATAGCGCTAGGGTCGGGTATAGCTTTTTTAGTGGCGCAATTAGTAGATGTAGAAATTTTTCAGCGGTTAAGGAATAAAGTATGGTTTGTGGCGCCAGTAACCTCATCTGTTTTAGGTTCGGCTATTGATACTTTCTTATTTTTTTCTATTTCATTTTTAGGAACAGGTATTTCATGGGTAACACTTGCCTTTGGAGATTTATTTGTAAAGTTTTTAATGGCACTTTTAATGCTAATACCCTTTAGATTATTAATTTTTAAAATAAGAGACTTCGATAAAAGGGTGTGGCACTAGAAAAAAATATACAGCTTAGTGTTTTCTTTTTTTTTTATTTTCACTAAATAAATCAGTTAATTGGTTTATCATTACATCTCCAAGATCTTGTACGTCTGCAATTTTTATTGCTTTATTATAATATCGAGTCACATCGTGTCCAATCCCTATTGCAAGTAACTCTACAAAAGATTTTTTTTCTATCCATTTAACTGTCTGTTTTAAATTATTTTCTAAATAATTACTTGTATTTGTAGATAAAGTTGAATCGTCAACAGGTGCACCATCCGATATAACCATCAATATTTTTCTTTCTTCTTTTCTTTTAAGAATTTTATTATAAGCCCACTTAAGTGCCTCCCCATCAATATTTTCTTTCAACAAACCTTCTTTCAACATAAGACCCATATTATTTTTAGATTGTCTCCAGGGTGTATCCGCAGATTTATAAATAATATGTCTTAAGTCATTTAATCTTCCAGGAAACAAAGGTTTTTTTTTATCTAACCATTTTTGCCTACTTTTCCCACCTTTCCAGTGTTTAGTAGTAAACCCTAGTATTTCAACTTTTACAGCACATCTCTCCAAAGTCCTTGATAAAATATCAGCACATATTGCAGCCACTGAGATTGGCTTACCTCTCATAGAACCAGAATTGTCAATTAAAATGGTAACGAGTGTATCTTTAAATTTTACATCCTTTTCTTTTTTGAAAGACAACGAGTTTAAAGGGTCAATTATAATTCTTGTTAATTTTGAGGTATCTAACGCACCTTCTTCCAAATCAAAATCCCAAGATCTATTTTGCTTAGCTAATAGTTTCCTTTGTAGTTTATTGGCTAGTTTAGAAACAAAATTCTTCAAGCTTAATAATTGTTGATCAAGATTTTGTCTCAATCGTAAAAGTTCTTCTTCACTTTCTAGCTCTTCAGCCTTAATTATTTCATCAAACTCTTTTGTATAATACTTGTAATTAGAATCTCCAAAATTTTTACTATTTTCCATATTTCTTTTTGAAGAATTTGGTGACTCATCTTCTTCGCTAGCTTCAATTTCATTACCAGTTTCAGAAGATAATTTATCTAGATCAGGTAAATTAACGTCAATAGATATATCGTTACTTTCAGAATTTATCGAGTCTTGATCACTTTGTTCGTTTGATTTATTTTCTAAGTTATCTCCATTTTTTTGATCATCATATTTTTTTTCAGATTTAACATCATTATCAATTTGCATCTCAAATATTATTGTAGAAATTAAAGAATTAAATTTTTTTTGATCAAAAATTGAGTTGTTCAATAAATCCGACTGATTTCCTAATTTTAAATCTAGTTTTTTTTTATATTTCTTATATTTATTATCTATTCCCTCGTTGTTATTTAATTTAAAAATTTTATTTCTTAGGTAGTCTTCAAAAGCATTTACGAAGTCATAATTATCATTTTTTAAATCATTTATTTGTTTAATTTTAACTTTGTAGTATTGATTTAAATTTTCTTTTATTCCTCTAAAGTAAGAAGATCCAATATTTTCATATCTAATCTTTTCCGCAACAGCATACAAAAGTTTTGAAATGTCTCCCTGAGGTTCAAAAGAATTATAAATATTTATATCTGAATATCTCAACTTTAGAGCCTCTGAATCCGCTAAAGCTCTTGTCTTCTTGTAATTAATTTTATTATCTACACTTTCAACATTCGGGAGATTTATATTTTTTTTTTCAGATTTTATTACTGTATTACCAAACGTCACATCAATATTTTGCTTACCAATAATAGATTTTACCGTAGAAGAAATTGCTTTTTTAAAATTTTCTAGATCTTCAATTTTTTTTTCCATCTAGGAGATAATAACATTCACAGAAGATTCCGGGAGATCTTCACCAAAACATCTTTGATAATATTCAGAAATAATTTTTTTTTCTGTCTCATCACATTTGTTTAGAAAGGTAAGCCTAAAAGCGTATCCTTGGTCTTTAAATATTTGAGTATTTTCTGCCCAGTGTAGAACTGTTCTAGGGCTCATGACAGTCGATATGTCACCATTTATAAATCCTTTTCGGGTTAAATCTGCAACTTTTATCATGTTAGAAATTTTTTCTTTTCCTTCTTTCGATGAGTAATTTTTATTTTTAGCTAAGACTATTTCTAACTCTTTTTCAAAGGGTAGATAATTAAGTGTAGTAACTATATTCCACCTATCCATTTGACCTTGATTGATTTGCTGGGTTCCATGGTAAAGGCCAGTTGTGTCTCCTAGACCAATTGTATTTGTAGTCGCAAACATTCGAAAATAATCGTGTTGTGCGATGACTTTATTTTTATCAAGTAATGTAAAATTACCCTCACTTTCAAGAACACGTTGTATAACAAACATTACATCAGGTCTGCCCGCATCGTATTCATCAAATACTAAAGCAACTGGATTTTGTATAGACCAAGGCAAGATACCTTCTTTAAATTCAGTAACTTGTTTACCTTCTTTTAAAACAATAGCGTCTTTACCTATTAAATCGACTCTACTAACGTGACTATCCAGATTGACCCGTACGCAAGGCCAATTTAATCTAGCAGCGACTTGTTCAATGTGTGTTGATTTTCCAGTTCCATGATAACCTTGAATCAGTACTCTTTTGTTAAAAGCAAATCCTGAAAGAATAGCTAAAGTTGTATCTCTATCGAACTTATAATCTTGATCAATTTTTGGAACAAACTCATTTTTCTTTGAAAATGCATCTATTTCCATTTCGGTATTTATACCGAAAGTTTGTTTTACAGATATTTTAATATCTGGCTTCTTTAAAGATGTTAAGTTTGTCACTTTTTTTTCCCTATTGTCATTTTTAGCTGACTATACGCTAAAGTAATTTTTTTAAGCTTATCTTCAAATTTTCTACTGCCTTGGTTTTTATCAGGATGAAATTTCTTTACAAGAGTTTTAAATTGCTTTTGAATTTCCTCCCATTTAGCGTCATATTTTAGTTCCATAGCATCGAATGCATCCCTATCCGTGTTGCTTAATTGAGTCCTTTTATATTCATTAAAGTTTTCAGATTTAAAAATATTAAGTTTATCTTCCAATGCGTTATTCCAGAGAATATTAAAAAAATTATCTGACGATCCAAAACTTTTTGTCGCCTTATGCCAAGTTAAATCTGATTTAACAAAATATTCAACTTCTTGATCGGTCATGTTTGAAAAATAGTTCCATTTTTTGTTAAATATCTTAATATGCTCCAGACAAAGGAGTCTATATTTTTTACTATTATCTTTTTCCATGGGAGCTCTATAGCTACCTACTTGATCACAATTTTCCCAATCACAAATAATTTTCATATCAAAAAAGTAGTTATATAGTAAATTAAGATTATATGAATGATTTTTTAAAGTTTATAGAAAATAAAGTCAAAAAAAATATTAAGGTTGAAAATATTTTAATAACAGACAACAGCGCCCTACATAAAAAACATAAATTTTTTGATCCACGAAAACACCATTTATGCTTAGAAATTAAATCGAATTATTTGAATTCTTTAAGTAAAGTTGAAGCACAAAGAGAGATTATGAAAGTATTAGCTGATGAATTGCGCACCAAGATTCATGCACTAGAAATAAAGATTAAATAATATTATTAAATATTTTTTTTAGCTCAGAAGAAGAAATTTTATAATTGTTTGGCAACGTAGTTTGGCCGATTTTTTTTAGTAAAACTAAATTAATTTTATTATCGTTATTTTTTTTATCATTGGTCATGTGGTCCACAATTTTATTATATTCATTTTTCTTAAAGAATTTTTTTATGTCATGCTTTAAGTCATTAACTTGATAAATATTTTTTAACTGATTGAGTGTTTGTAGACTACATATTTTTTTTAAGTATGAGAATTTTGCAGCCATCATCATACCCATAATAACAGCCTCACCATGATTAATTTTCTTAGAATAATTATTTTGCAACTCAATAGCATGAGCAAATGTATGTCCAAAATTTAAAATCATTCTAGTATTTTTTTCATGAATATCTCTGTTTACAAAATATGTTTTTATTTTACAACTCTTAATAATTGCTTGTTGTAATAAGTTTAAATTCCTATTTACAAGCATTTGATGAGAATATTTTCGAAGCCAATTAAAAAAATTATTTTTTAAAATTAAAGAATGTTTTAAGATTTCAGCATATCCACAAATTAACTCTCTGCGAGGTAAGCTTTCAAGAACTTCTACATCGGAAACTACAAGTGTCGGTTGATAAAATGATCCTATTAGGTTTTTTCCATATTTAGAATTTACACCAGTCTTGCCACCGATAGAAGAATCTACCTGGGCAAGAAGTGTCGTTGGTACATTTATAAAATTTATACCTCTTTTGATTATGCTCGCTGCAAAGGCACCGATGTCACCAAGAATTCCTCCACCAAAAGATATTAAAATATCGCTACGACTAAAATTCTCAGAGAGACATTTTTCTACTAATTTATTTACATTAGAAAAAGATTTAAATTTTTCATTTACAGAGTATTCAAATACATAGATGTCATAATCTTTTAAAATATGCTTGAGTTTATTTCTGAATTTTTTTGGAATTTTTTTATCCGTAACTAAAGCAATTTTTTTAGCGTTAGGGCAAAGTATTTTTATTCTTTTAGGAATTTGTTGCAATACATTTTTCCCTATAACTATAGAATAATTAGAATTCAAATTTTTTAATTTAATTTCAGTTGTCTGCATAAATTTTAATTATTTGATTAGTTATTAATTTCACACTTAATCCTGTACAATTTATTTTATGATCAGCCATAGAATAAGTTTTTTTTCTTTCATTATAAATTTTTTCTAAAGTTTTTGTTAAATTATTACCATCTAGAAGAGGTCTTTTTTGTGAATTAATTAATCTTTTTTCAATTAATTCTAAATCTAAGTCAAGCCAAAAGCTTTTAGTATTTCGGAGAATTTCTTTTCTAATTTTTGTATTCACAAAGGCACCTCCGCCCAAAGATATAACGGTATTGTTTTTTTTAGCTTCCTGTAGAGTAATTTGTTCTTCCTGTTTTCTAAAAAAAGATTCCCCATTTACATTGAAAATTTCGTTAACAGTCATTTTAAGTTTATTTTCTATTATTTTATCTACATCTGCAAATTGCATCAAAAGTCTTTTTGACAAAGTACTACCTATAGTCGATTTCCCAACTCCCATCATTCCTGTTAAAGCAAGGTTTTTTTTCAATTAATTTCCTAATTTATAATTTGATTTATCACAAATTTGTCTTATTTATTTAGTTTAAATATATTTATTATGCAATTTAATTACAATAGGCGAATTACATCGGGAAATTATTTTAAAAAAAAATTAATGATTTTTTTTTTATACGTCATGGCTTTGTTATTGACCTTATTTTTACTTAGTAAATTTAATTTCCCAGTTCCAACGCAAGAAATTAAGAAGAATATTACCAATGAAATTATTAAGCTTAAATAGAAAATTTTTTTTATTTTTTATCTTACTCCTTTTTTTTAAGCCACTTCTTGGTGAAGAGAGCGTAGACATATGGAAAAAAAAAGATTTAGGTAAAAAAATAAATTCTAGCAAAACACAAAGTGTCATTTCAAAAGCAAACAAAACAAAAATTAATATTAACGCAAAAGCTAAAAAAGAAATTGAATTAAGTTTAAGTAATACTGATTTAAGTATAAATCCAATATATGGAATATACGATCCAAATAAAAATAATTTAAATTTAGATATGTGGACTAACTCTGAGGGCACAAGAGTTAAAGACACGATAGATAGAATTAAAAAAATCACACTCTCATCTTATGCTGAAGAAATATTTGTAACTACTTTATTTACAATTTCAAATTTACCAGGACAAAATATGACAGATAAAGAATTTATGAATTATAAATTAGATTGGCTTATTGATAATAAAAAAGATGGGCTTATATCTATTTTTTTAAATATGAATAAAGATTTTCCAAATAAAAGTAAGGTAATAAAATATTTAGTAGATAAAAATATTGCAAAAGGAAACTTAAAAAAAGCTTGTGAAAAAATAGAATTAATTAACTCTGATGTTCAAGATGCATATTTAGATCAATTTAAAGTTATCTGTTTTATAACTCAGAATAAAAAAGATGAAGCTCAACTTTTATTTGATTTGCTTAGAGAACAAAAACTATCAAATAAATTTTTTGATAAAAAAATTAATTATTTATTAGGGATAACTGACAAAGAAGACAAAAAAATTGATGATACTTCACTTTTAAATTTTTATTTATCTTCAATTACTGTTTCAGACTTTAATTATATTCCACAAGAAAAAACTGATATGAAAATATGGCAATTTTTGAATGCATCGGATTTGATTAAGACTGATGATTTTCAAGATAAAGAAAAAATAAAACAATTAGAAATAGCAGTTAATAGCGGTAATTTAGAAAAATCTTTTATCTTAGAAATTTATAAAAAGATGAAGTTCGAATTTAACGATGTTTTAAATATAGATGAAGTATATCAAACTTTAGATCCAGTAAGTGCAAAAGCCCTAGTTTATCAAAAAACTTTATTATCAGACAAAACAGAAACTAAATTAAAATATCTTTTTTTATTAGATGATTTATTTAAAAAAGATAATCTACCAAACATATTTAAAAAATATTTAGATCAAGAATTAAAAGTTTTAGATATCGATTCAATTCCGGAAGAATATCAGACATTAGTAGCTGCTAATATTATTCATGAGAAAAAAAATAAATTAGGTAAAATAAAATATAACGATAAAAGTTACCATACCTCTAAAGCAATAAAGTATTACGTGAGCGAAAATTTTTCAAAGAAGAGTGCAGAAAAAGAATTGCGAAATACTCATAAAAAATTAAAAAAAAATAAAAAGTATAAAATCACACTAAAAGACATTATTTTTCTAGATGCACTTAAAAATGATAATTTTTTACTTCCACAAGAAATTGATTATAAAAAAATTTCAGAAAAGAATATTCCTCCCGCGGAATTAATGAACTTAGTTAAAAATAATGAAGTAGGATTAGCCTTATTAAGAATAGTTGAATTAATTGGTGAGGATGAAATTTCAGATCTAGATTCTCAAACTATTTATTTTATCAATTATTTGTTTACGAAGGCAGGTCTTACTAAATTTAGAAATGAAATTTTAATTTCTGTGTTACCAGAAAGAGCTGAAATTTAAAAAATTACCAAATGACTATTAGAAAAATTTTAACAGAACCAGATCCTTTTCTAAGACAAAAATCACAAGATGTTAGCAAGGTTGATGATCATATAAGAAAGCTAATGGATGATATGCTTGATACAATGTATGCCGCTCCAGGCATTGGCTTAGCTGCAATTCAAGTAGGTATACCAAAAAGAGTTATAGTAATTGATTTATCTAAAGAGGAAGAAAAAAAACCCTTATATTTTATTAATCCAAAAATAATTTTAAAATCCAATAGTAATTGTACTTACGAAGAAGGGTGTTTGTCAGTCCCTGGCCAATTCGCTGAGATTGATAGACCAGATCAATGTCATATTACTTATTTAGATTACAATGGCGCACAACAAGATCTACAAGCAGATGGTCTCCTTGCAACATGCATCCAGCATGAGATGGACCACTTGGAAGGAATTTTATTTATTGATTATTTGTCCAAACTAAAGAAAAATTTTATTATAAAAAAACTTTCGAAGCAAAAAAAAACTTTAGAAAGAATAGTAATTTAAGCTCAAAACTAATGTCATATAAAAAAGTTGTTTTTATGGGAACTCCTCAGTTCTCCGTCCCAATACTAGAAGCTTTAGTAAAATCTACATATAAAATTTCATGCGTTTATACACAGGCTCCAAAAAAATCTAATAGAGGTCAAAAGATAAATTTGTCACCTGTAAACAAATGTGCAGAAAATTTAAAATTAATTACAAGAAGTCCTATGAATTTAAACTCTGAAGTAGAACTTGAATACATTAAAAAACTAAATCCAGATATAGTTGTTGTAGTAGCCTATGGGCAGCTAATTTCAAAAAAATTTCTAAGTATCCCTAAAAAAGGTTTTATAAATATACATGCATCTTTATTGCCCAAATGGCGTGGTGCTGCTCCAATACAAAGATCCATTATGAACTCAGATAAAGAAACAGGTATAAGCATAATGCAAATTATTGAAGAACTAGATGCAGGACCAGTGATGAAACAAATTAAAATCAAAGTTGATGAATTTACCACGGCAAAAATTGCTGCAGAAAATTTAACTAAAATTAGTTCCGATATTATAGTGGAGGTATTAAATGATATCTTTAATCAAAAATCTCAATTTATAGAACAAGCACACCAAAAAGCTAGTTATGCAAAAAAAATTAAAAAAAAAGAAGCAAAAATAAATTGGAACGTAAATGCAAAAGAAATTTTAGCAAAAATAAATGGTTTGAATCCAGATCCGGGAGCATGGTTTTTATATAAAGAAATAAGGTACAAGATATGGAAAGCTAAAATTCTAGACAAGAATGGCCCTACGGGAACTATTCTGGATGATAATTTTACGATTTGCTGCAAAGATAAATCTTTAGAAATTATTGAAATCCAAAAAGAAGGTAAAAATAAACTACAACTTAAAAATTTTTTAACAGGAGCAAGTTTTAAACAAGGAGATGAAGTTAAATAATGTTTTTTTATCAAATTATAATTGAATACGATGGAACAAGTTTTGTAGGTTGGCAGATACAAAAAAACGGTCAGTCCGTTCAGGAAACAATTCAAAAAACATTAAAAAAAATACTAAAAGAAAAAATTATACTATACGGTTCTGGAAGAACAGATTCTGGAGTTCATGCTTTAGCACAATCAGCACATTTTAGTATAAAAAATAAAATAGATAACAAATTTTTTTTTCTAAATACTATTAATTTTTTTTTAAACAAAAAAAAAATATCTATTTTAAGTATAACTAAAAAAAAACAAGACTTTCACGCAAGATATAGTGCAAAACAAAGATCTTACAAATATGTAATTGCCAATCGAATTGCTCCATTATCTTTAGATATTAATAAAGCGTGGCACGTAAGATCAATATTAAATATTTTGCTGATGAAAAAAGCTGCAAAGCTTTTGCAAGGTACAAAAGATTTCTCAACATATAGATCTTCCTCTTGTGGCGCAAAAACAGCTGTTAGAACTATAAAAAAAATTAGGATAAAAAAAGAAAATAATAAATTAGTTATTATATTTACCTCAAAATCATTTCTTCAGCAACAAGTGAGATCAATGGTAGGGTGTTTAAAATTTCTAGGAGAAGGAAAATGGACTTTGAAAAAATTCAAGCATTCCATGGATTCAAAAAAAAGATTTAATTGTGCTCCGCCTGCGCCACCACACGGACTATATTTACTAAAAGTTAGTTATTAGATAGAATTTAGAATAATATTTTGATTAGGTTTTTTATTATCTAATTAAAATAATTTTCTATTATAGATAAGTAAATTTTTTTAAGTTTTTTTAAATCTGACAATGAAACTCTCTCATCAATTCTATGCATAGTTTTGTTAACTAGCCCAAATTCTAGGCAGGGAGATATTTTTTTTATAAATCTGGCATCAGAGGTACCTCCTGTTGTAGAAAATACTGGTTTTACTTTTGTAATTTCACTTATAATTTTTTTTGCCATATAAATTGTAGGCCCAGGTTTAGTTAGAAAAGAATCTCCTGAAGTTAAAAATTCGATTTTGAATTTTACTTTATTTTTTTTACATATAGACTTTACTAAGGAATTGATCATTTTTTTCAAGCTCACTGCAGTATGAAAGTTATTATATCTTATGTTAAATTGTGTCTTTGCTCTCGCTGGTATTACATTGTGGACTTTATTATCTACATGTATTCGAGTGAACTCTAAATTTGAGGGTTGAAAATGTTTATTACCCTTGTCTAACGGTTTCTTTTTAAGCTTTTCACATATAGCAATTAAACTATTTATTGGATTGTTAGATAGATGTGGGTAGGCTACATGCCCTTGTGTTCCTTGTATTTCTAAATTGCAAGATAAACTTCCTCTTCTTCCAATCTTGATCATTTCTCCCAATTTATTAGGGTTAGTTGGTTCTCCAACAATACAGAAATCAATTTTTTGTTTTTTTTTAATTAAATAATCAACCACTTTTTTAGTTCCGTTAATAGCTTGAGCCTCTTCATCTCCTGTAATTAAAAAACTTATAGACCCATTAAATTTTTTTTTATTTTTTAAGAAACTACTTACAGCAGCTAAAAAACAAGCAATAGAACTTTTCATGTCATTTGCTCCTCTGCCTATCAAATAATTATTTTTTATAACTGCCTTAAAAGGATCAACACTCCAATCTTTTATGTTTCCTGGAGGTACTACATCGGTATGACCTGCGTAACATAAGTTTGGCTGTTTATTTCCTAGTCTTGCATAAAGATTTTTAATGGGTGGGTTTTTCTTATCTTTAAATTCTAAAATTTTACAACTAAAACCTAACTGCCTTAATTTTTTTGATATATAATTTATAGCTCCGGCATCAATTGGTGTAACGCTAGGAAATCTAATTAAATCTTTTGATAACTGCAATTCATCAAAACTTTTCATTAT
>TARA_B110000967_G_scaffold47772_1_pt1 | contig 11364 bp, 10 predicted proteins | sample TARA_B110000967 | Tara Oceans TARA_B110000967 (sample SAMEA4397903) | marine metagenome | biome: Polar Biome; feature: [DCM] deep chlorophyll maximum layer (ENVO:01000326); material: water (ENVO:00002006), including particulate matter (ENVO:01000060) such as... | depth 35 m
AATTACAAGAGCCTTTGTATGATAAAATTGAAATAAAACCTTTGGAAAAAGAGATAAAGCATCAAGAGATGGAACCTTTTCAGGGTATTTCTAAAAAATCAGAAGAGTTAATTCATAAATGGAATACTTACTCCAGTAAACTAATTTTAGTTTCTCAAAACAATTATGAAAATTTACAACCTGGATTAGAAAAATTATTAGAAACAGATAAAAACTTAGTTGTCTTAACCGAAACAACTGGCGATATTATTTCTGATCAATTTAATTCCTGCATAGACAGAACGATAGAGTTAATCAATAAAGACAACCCAGAAGGATTTATTCCTGATTTGATTGTGACGATTGGTCACTCGGTCATATCAAAAAAGATAAAACAACTTTTTAGAGTGCACAAACCAAAGGAACATTGGAGTTTCTCGGAAGTGCGAAACGAGAATTTATTTGAAATGGAAACCTTTGAAAAAAGGAGGGAAGAAGTCGAGTTTTTAGCCTTAATTAGTTCCAAAGGAATTGATGAAAATAGCAAAGAGAGTTTTAAAATTCATTGGAATTCTATAGAAAAAGAATCAACAGAAAAACACATTCAATATTTAAAACAGACTCCTTTCTCAGATTTAAAAGCTTTTGAAATAGTTTTAGAAAAACTACCTGCTTGTAATTTGCAAATGGGAAATAGCTCTGTAGTGCGTTACATCCAATTGTTTAACCAACGAGAAGATATTGTTTATAACGGAAATAGAGGAGTTAGTGGAATTGAAGGCTGTACCTCTACGGCAATTGGAGCTTGTATAGCAAATCATAATTCGATACTAATTTCGGGTGATGTTAGTTTCTTTTATGATTCTAACGCATTTTGGAATAATCATGTACCAGCTAATTTTAAGGTAATTGTAATTAATAATGGAGAGGGAAATATATTTAAAATATTGCCTCATCCGCAAAAAGATGAAATGTCTTTGCCGTTTTTTACAACACCACACCAAACATCAATAAAGAAATTTTGTGACCTATATAGTTTAAATTATTTAGTAGCAAACAACAAAGAAAATTTAGAACATAAAATAAAACAATTAATAAATACAAACGATAGGCCAGCTGTTTTAGAGGTTAATACAGTTGGAATTAAGAATGATGAAATTTTGAAAGAATATTTTCAATACCTAAGTCATTCTGAAAAATCTGCCTTTTTATAGCTTCATGGTATAAAGAGCGTGGGATGATAATCTATAAATTAATAAATTATGAGTAAAAGAGATTGGAAAACGGTTATAGAGTTTGAAGACATTACCTACAAAAAATGTGGAGGAGTTGCACGTATAGCTTTTAATAGGCCAGAAGTAAGAAATGCTTTTAGACCAAAAACTGTTAGCGAACTCCTTAAAGCATTTTATGATGTGAGAGATGATAATTCTGTTAGAGTTGTATTGTTAAGTGGAGAAGGACCGTCTGCTAAAGATGGAGTGTATGCTTTTTGTAGCGGAGGCGACCAAAGTGTTAGAGGAGAACAAGGATATGTAGGAGGAGATGGTGTTCATAGATTAAATATTTTAGAAGTCCAACGCTTGATTAGATTTATGCCAAAAGTGGTAATTTGTGTAGTGCCAGGTTGGGCAGTAGGAGGAGGACATAGCTTACATGTAGTTTGTGATTTAACTTTGGCAAGTAAAGAACATGCAATTTTTAAACAAACAGATGTAGATGTTTCTAGTTTTGATGGAGGATATGGTTCAGCTTATTTAGCAAAAATGGTTGGACAGAAAAAAGCAAGAGAAATTTTCTTTTTAGGAAGAAGTTATTCAGCTCAAGAAGCTTTTGATATGGGGATGGTAAATGCTGTAATTCCACACGACAAACTGGAAGAAACAGCTTACGAATGGGCTTTAGAAATATTAACTAAATCTCCTACTGCAATAAAAATGGTGAAGTTTGCTTTAAATCTTACTGATGATGGCATGGTAGGTCAGCAAATTTTTGCAGGTGAAGCTACTAGATTATTATACGGAACAGAAGAGGCAAAAGAAGGGAAAAATGCTTTTTTAGAAAAAAGAGATCCAGATTTTTCAAAATCATAAACCTTACTTTTAATTCCTTCCCTTTGGGAAGACTAGGATGGGGAAATAAAATAAAATAATTATGACAACAATCGTAATGGAAAATAGATACAAAGAAATAATAGAAAAAGATTTATTAAAAATTGATGGATTAAAAAGAGAAATTTTCTTTCAAGATACGAAAGAAACATCTCCCTTAATTTCTACTTTTTTGGAGTATGTATTTGAGAAAAAAGGAAAGAATTTAAGGCCGAAGTTAACATTGTTGTCTTCCAAATTGATTGGTAAAACGAACAGATCTACCTATTTGTCGGCAATATTGATAGATATTCTTCACGAAGCAACTTTATTGCATGATGATGTGGTAGATGCGGCTAAATTAAGAAGGGGAGAGACATCTGCTAATGTTGTTTTTGGAAACAAAGCTACGGTATTGATGGGTGATTATTTATTATCCAAAATGATTGAAGTTTGTACCAGAGAAAAGGAATATAGGTTATTGGAAATTATCTCGACTACTTTAGTTTCCCTTTCCAAAGGAGAATTAATTCAGTTGAACGCAACCAAAGAAAATGAAGTGAGTGTAGCTCAATTAATTAAAATTGCGGCTTTAAAAACAGGAAGTTTATTGAAAGCAAGTTGTTTGTCTGGAGCATATTCTACAGGATTACAAGAGGAAAACGCTCAGGTTTTGACAGATTTTTCTGATAAACTAGGAGTAGCTTATCAAATTAAAGATGATGTAATAGATTATAAAGACGATAGTAAAGAGCTTTTCAAGGATTTAAAAGAAGGGAAAGTAAATATTCCTATGGCTTTGGCCCTTGAAAATGGCGAGAAGTCAGTTGCTTCAGAAATGTTAGTATTAATTCGCGACAAAGAAAATTTTGAGCAAAATAAAAATATTATCATTGAGTTTCTTCATAAAAATGAAGGAATAGAAAAAGCAGAACAGTTACAAAATAAATTTACAACAGAAGCCGTTTCTTTACTCTCTCAACTTCCAAATTCTGAAGATCTTATTGATTTCACGGAAATGATTGGGAGGAGGAAATTTTAAATTTTTATGAAAAAGGTATTAAGTAAATTATTTATTCTTTCTGCTTTAGTTCCGGCTTCTTATCTTTTTTTTATGAGCTTAGTGTCTTTGTTTTTTTTTGGTTCAAGAATTTTCGATAAAGGAATATTTCTATTGTATCTTTCTGCAATTCTTGGAGTTATTGGATATATTGGGTTTTGGAATTTACTTTTTAATGGGCTTTCAAAATATAGACTTCATTCTTTAACCTTTCTTACTCTTGGAGTAATTGGCTTTTTAATTTTCACTTCAAATGCACCAAATCCGTCAAGTTTTTTTGAAGTTATGTTTGAAAAAAGAAAGGTATATGAATGGTTTCTTTTTATTTATCCCAATTTAGTAGCAATATTCTTTATCATTCTTTTATCTAAAAAGCTAATTTTTGATAAAGACAGAATTATAGAATAAAATGAATTACTCTTAATTCCCCATCACAATTCTACTTGCTTCAAAAGGGGAAATCTCTCCATTCAAAACTTGTTGTTCAATTTCTTTCAATTGCTCAGTAATTCCATTGCCTTCATAAAAAGAAGTAAGCACTTGGTGGTTTAAGAATTTATAGAACCAATCTTTGGTTTGTCTTTTTCTGTTCTTTTCAAAATAACCAGTCGTTTTAGTTTTTACTAAATAGGACTCAATGATATTCCAAGCTTCTTCAATTCCTGTGTTTTGTAAAGCAGAACATAATTCTACATGAGGAATCCAATCGCTTTCTTTGGCAGGAAATAAGTGCAGAGCGTTAGCATATTCTCTTCTTGCTTGTTTGGCTTTAATCAAATTATCGCCTTCTGCTTTGTTTATCAAAATAGCATCAGCCATTTCCATAATCCCTCTTTTTATTCCTTGTAATTCATCCCCAGCTCCCGCAATCATAAGTAACAAAAAGAAATCTGTCATAGAAAAAACTTCTGTTTCTGATTGACCAACTCCTACCGTTTCTACTAAAATTATTTCGTAACCAGCTGCTTCGCAAAGCAAGATTGTTTCATGAGTTTTTTGTCCCACACCACCTAATGTTTTTCCAGAAGCAGAAGGACGAATATAAGCATCAGGATTTACAGCAAGATTATCCATTCGGGTTTTATCCCCTAAGATACTTCCTCTTGATTGCTGAGAAGTTGGATCAATTGCTAAAACAGCTATTTTCTTTCCAATTCCTGTCAAAAAAGTTCCAAAAGCTTCAATAAACGTGCTTTTTCCTACTCCAGGAACTCCCGTAATTCCTATTCGTATAGAATTTCCAGAAAGGGGTAAACAATGATTTATTATTTGCTGAGCAAGAACTTGGTGTTCTTTTTTAGAACTCTCCACCAAAGTAATCGATTGACTAAGAATAACTGTGTTCTTCGCTTCAATTCCATTTGTGTAATAAGAAAGTTCTTTTGTTTTCATTTGAATTACTTTAAGTGCTAAATTAAGAAATTTTCTGTTAAACTTCTGTTCTCGATATGAATTTCAATTCGTTATTAATCATTAATATCACTTGAACCATCAGTTCCGTAATTTATTATCTATGCTGTCATTCCCTACCAATCGGAAATCTTATCCAATAGGTAGTTTTTTTCTTTAGATTTCCTTTTTAAACGAATCTAAAGAAAAAAAAGGACAAAGAAGAACTATTCATTATTGCCTAATTACTAATCGCGATAAATAAATCGTTAATAACTTTTAAAAATTCTGAATGTAAATCTTTGTTCAAAATCTAAATCAAGATTACATTTGAAAAAAAGAAAAACAATGGCTGATATTAAAGAATTAAAATCAATTGCATCACAAGTAAGACGTGATATTGTGAGAATGGTACACGCTAATAATTCTGGGCATCCAGGAGGATCTTTAGGATGTGTAGAGTATTTCGTTACTCTTTATTTTGAGATAATGAATCACAAAGCCAATGATTTTGATATGGATGGATTTGATGAAGATTTATTCTTTCTATCAAACGGTCATATTTCACCAGTATGGTACAGCACATTAGCTCATTCTGGTTATTTTGAAAAAAATGAATTAGCTACATTTCGTAAGTTAAATTCAAGGTTGCAAGGTCACCCAGCTACAGAAGAAGGATTAGAAGGAATAAGAATTGCTTCAGGATCACTAGGTCAAGGATTGTCAGTTGGATTAGGAGCAGCAATGACTAAAAAGCTAAACGGAGAAGATAGTTTGGTTTATACACTTCACGGAGATGGAGAATTACAAGAAGGACAAATTTGGGAAGCTGCTATGTATGGAGCTGCCAATAAAGTAGATAATATTATCGCAACTGTTGACTATAACGGCCGTCAGATTGATGGAGACGTAGAAGACATAATGTCATTGGGAGATTTGGAAGGGAAATGGAGAGCATTTGGCTGGGAAGTTTTTACAGAAGACAATGGAAACGACATGCAATCGGTTATTAATGCAATGAACAAAGCAAAATCGCTTACAGGAAAAGGTAAACCAGTAATGGTTTTGTTGAGAACAGAAATGGGACAAGGAGTAGATTACATGACAGGAACTCACAAATGGCATGGTTCTGCACCTAATGATGAACAATTAACAACTGCTTTGGATCAACTAGAGGAAACTCTTGGAGACTATGTGATGGCATAACAATTGTATTATTACTATTAAAACACTTTATATGAAATTAGTTTCAAAAAGATTTTCGGTTTTAGTAGTATTCTTATGCCTTAGTTTTACTTATTTAGCACAAACTATAGAGACAACAAGAATCCTATTTATATTTGATGGTTCTAATTCTATGAATGGACAATGGCAAGAATCAAGTAAAATTAAAGTAGCAAAAAAATTGATGTATGAAACTATGAGTGAGTTGTCTAAAATAGACAATTTAGAAGTGGCTTTAAGAATGTACGGACATCAAACAAGAATATATCCAGGACTACAAGATTGTAACGATACCAAGCTTGAAGTCCCATTTGGAAAGGATAACTTTGATAAAATCAAAACTAAAATTAATTCTCTACAGCCCAAAGGAACAACTCCAATTGCTCGTTCGTTAGAATATGCAGCTCAAGATTTCCCTGAGTGTAACAATTGTCGCAATGTTATTATATTAATTACAGATGGAATAGAAGCCTGTGATGAAGATCCTTGTGCTGTTGCAAAAATGCTAAGAGAAAAAGGAATAGAAGTAAGGCCTTACATAATTGGAATTGCAATGGATTTAGAATCTTTGAAGGATTTTGAATGCATAGGCAAATCTTATGAGGCGAGCACGGAAGAGTCATTTAGAGATGTGATGAAAGTGGTAATGAGTGAAGCTTTGAACAATACAACTGTTCAAGTAAATTTATTGAATACAGCAAAACAAGCCAAAGAAACAGATCTAACCATGTCTTTTTACGACATGAAAACGAGAGAGTTGAAATATACTTTTATGCATACTTTGGATAGGAAAAATAGGCCTGATACCATGTGGATTGATCCTTTGTCAACTTATAAATTAATTGTTCACACCACCCCGAAAGTTGAGAAGGAAGGAATAGAATTAAAAGCAGGGGAACACAATACAATTACTTTGGATGCGCCACAGGGAGGATTAGAATTTAGAATTCTTGGTGCAGCAAACTCTTACACAGACATAAAATGTGTGATAAGAAAGAAAGATGAAAAAGAAACGATAAATGCGCAAAGAATGAACAGTGAAGACAGATATATTGTTGGTTCTTATGATGTTGAAATACTTAGTTTACCAAGAATTTTAATGGAGAACGTAAAAGTAGAGCAGAGTAAAACAAATAGAATTGTAATTCAACACGCAGGAACAGTGAATATTAACACTCCATTTTTTGGAGTTGCTTCCATTTTTACTGAAGTAAAAGGAGAAAGAGTATGGGTCTGTAACCTAGAAAGAGAAAAATTAAATTATCAGCTTTCATTACAACCAGGAAACTATACAATCGTTTACCGCCCAGCAAGAAAAAATTCATCCGCCTATACAGTGAGTAAGGATTTTAGAATAGCCTCAGGAACCAGTTTAGAAGTAAATTTATAAAAAGACCACAAAACAAACGATATGACAGATTATCCAGTATTAGGAAAAAAAGACACGAGATCAGGGTTTGGAGACGGATTGTATGAGCTAGGACAACAAAATGAAGATGTTGTGGCTATGTGTGCTGATTTAACAGGTTCTCTTAAAATGGGAGCATTTAAAGAAGCTTTTCCAGATAGATTCTTTCAAGCAGGAATAGCAGAGGCAAATATGATTGGAATGGCAGCAGGAATGACAATTGGAGGTAAAATTCCATATACAGGAACATTTGCTAATTTTTCTACGAGCCGTGTGTATGATCAAATAAGACAATCTGTTGCTTACTCGGATAAAAATGTAAAAATTTGTGCTTCTCACGCAGGTTTAACTTTGGGAGAAGACGGAGCAACTCACCAAGTATTGGAAGACATAGGAATGATGAAAATGTTGCCAAATATGTGCGTGATTAATCCATGTGATTATAACCAAACAAAAGCAGCAACTCTTGCCATTGCTGATTACGAAGGGCCAGTTTATTTAAGATTTGGAAGACCAAGTGTACCCATCTTTATTCCAGAAGACATGCCATTCGAAATTGGAAAAGGAATTATGTTGAGCGAAGGAACTGACGTAACAATTGTTGCTACTGGTCACTTAGTTTGGAAAGCACTAGAAGCAGCCAAAGAATTAGAAGCAAAAGGAATAAGTGCAGAGGTCATAAACATTCACACGATTAAACCTTTGGACGAAGAAATCATCTTAAACTCTGTGATGAAAACAAGATGTATCGTTACAGCAGAAGAACACCAAATTAATGGAGGGTTAGGAGAGTCTATTTCTTCTTTATTATGTAGAACAATCCCAACACCACAAGAATTTGTAGCAGTTGATGATACATTTGGAGAAAGTGGAACGCCAGCCGAATTAATGACAAAATATGGATTGGATACAGTAGATATTATTTCAGCATGTGAAGCTGTGATGATGAGAAAGTAAGCCTTATAAAAAGAATATTATAAGCTCCTGTATTATTAAAATATAGGAGCTTTTTTATGGAATAGAAACAACAGAAACAAGCAAATGTTTCCTATTTGTGTTAACTTTAGTTTATAAAACTATTTGTAATACTAGGCTATCACATTATGAAAATATTGTTAACTGGATCGACAGGATATATTGGTAAAAGATTATTAATATCACTTTTAGATGAAGGGTATGAAGTAGTTTGCTGTGTGAGAGATGCTAAAAGATTTAATCCCTCAGAAGCTATAATAGAAAAGGTAGAAATTATAGAGGTAGATTTATTGGATAAAGAATCGCTAAAACAGGTCCCAAAAGATATTGATGGAGCTTATTATTTGGTTCACTCTATGTCTTCTTCTAGCGACTACAAATCCTTAGAACAACAATGTGCAGTGAATTTTCGTGAAGCAATGAATAGTACAGAGGTAAAACACGTTATGTATTTAAGTGGAATAGTGAACGAAACGGATTTATCAGAGCATTTGAGTTCAAGAAAAAATGTAGAGATAGAGCTTGAAAAAGGAAACTATCACCTAACAACCTTACGAGCTGGAATAATTATTGGTTCGGGGAGTGCTTCTTTCGAAATTATTCGTGACTTGGTAGAGAAATTACCCATTATGATTACCCCAAAATGGCTCAATACAAAATGCCAACCTATTGGTATTAAGGATGTAATTTCGTTCCTGTCTAAAGGGATTTTTAATTCAAAAACATTTAATCATAATTTTGATATTGGTGGTCCAGATGTCTTGTCTTACAAAGAAATGTTACTTGGATTTGCTAAAGAAAGAAACCTGAAACGTAAAATATGGACAGTCCCTGTAATGACACCAAAATTATCTTCCTATTGGTTATATTTTGTAACTTCTACCTCTTATAAACTAGCTTCATCCTTAGTAGACAGTATGAAAATAGAAGTAGTATGCAGAGATCATAAGATTAATAAAATTCTTCAAATTACGCCAATCTCATATCAAAAAGCTTTGGAACTTGCTTTTGCAAGAATAAAAAATAATGATGTGTTGTCCAGTTGGAAAGATGCTTATGCGAGTAGTGGATTAACCGATAGTATTAGTGATTTTATTGAAGTGCCAACTTTTGGTTGTTTTAAGGATGTGAGAGATAGAGAGGTTTTGGATAATGAACAATGTATCCAAAAAATTTGGAGTATTGGGGGAGAAACAGGCTGGTATTCTGGAAATTGGTTGTGGAAATTGAGAGGGTATTTAGATAAATTTGTTGGTGGAGTAGGATTGCGAAGAGGAAGAACAAACCCCGATACTATTCATGCAGGAGATGCGTTAGATTTTTGGAGAGTGCTTTATGCCAATAAGCAAGAAGGTCGATTACTCTTATTTGCAGAAATGAAATTACCTGGAGAAGCTTGGTTAGAATTTAAAATTGAGAACAATAAACTAATACAAACTGCAACTTTCCGCCCGTTAGGTGTTTTGGGAAGAGCTTATTGGTATGCAGTATTTCCTTTTCATGGTTTTATTTTCAAAGGAATGATAAGAAATATTACTAAGGTGTAAAGGTTTAATAGAGAGATACTTGTAAATTATAGCTCCAATAATAACTCCAATTAAAAATAGATCTTCTGTTTAGATGCGCCCCTTTTTTAATTGCAAAAGATTAGTTTCAATATTAGTTTGGGCATACAAACTAAATCCTGTTGACTGAAAAAATGCAACTCCAAATCCTAAGTTTCCAGAAAAATTAAACCATCTAAAATTTGGAGAAGAGAAGTTATTCAATGTATTTCGAGTTTTATTTTCAGAATTATCCCCTAGCATGAAAGTAGTAGAATTAGAAATATTAACAATAGTACCAATTCCTCCTCTCACATAAAAATTGCGTGTCATGTTATAATTATAAAAAATAGGAATCTGAATATTATGATGATTGTAATATTTTTTAAGGTATTATTAAGAGAAGGATCAAAGCCAAAATCAGTTATAATCCAACTAAGTATTTCTTCTTTTGTCTTATTTTCAGTTCCATCATTTTTTGATCTCTCAAAAGTAGAATTAGCAAATACCTCTAAACCAAAACCTATTTTTTTTATTGGAGTAGCTACTTGAGTATTTACATTTGTTGCAAGAACAAATAAGGAGTAATATTAAAATTTTATTTTCCATGACAGCTTTATATTCAATTAACTGTAATACATATATTTAGTATTAAAATCTGCTATTTAAGTCACGAAACCAATGCTATTTTTCATGAAATAGTCGTTAATGAATTCTATCTTTGTTCATGCAGCAAAAAATACTATTAATCACACCTCCTTTTACCCAGCTCAATACTTCGTATCCTGCTTCGGCTTACCTAAAAGGTTTTTTGGAGGAGAAGAATGTGGCAGTAGAGCAGTGTGATTTGAGTATAGAGTTGTTTACTTCTATTTTTACTTCAGGATTTATTCGTGCTATTTTTCGTGAAGCTCAAGAGTTGAAAAGTTTCGCTATTCCTCAGGTTTTTAAGTTAAAAGAGCAATATGTTTTACGAGTAGATAAAGTAATTAGCTATTTACAATCCCAAACAATTGAGAAAGCAAATGAGATTTTAGCTCCTGGTTTTCTTCCAAAAGGACACAGGTTACAAACAGTAAAAAAGAACATAACTTGGGCAGATGGAGAGTTAGGAATTATTGATAAAGCGAAACACTATGGGACTTTATTTATTGAGGAATTGGGAGATTTTATTCAAGCCAATGTAGATGAGTTTTTCGCATTCACTCGTTATGCAGAGCAAATCGGTACTTCGGCAAGTAGTTTTGATCAGATAGAAGAGTTTTTGAATTACCAACCTACGATTATCGAAGATAAAATGCTGGATATCTTAGAAGCAAAAATAGAATTACATGAACCGGATTTGGTTTGTTTTTCTATTCCTTTTCCAGGAAATTTGTTTGCAGCCTTGCGAAGTTCACAATTCATCAAGCAGTTTTTTCCTAAAATAAAAATTGCATTTGGTGGCGGATATTGCAACACAGAATTACGCTCTTTGGAAGATCCAAGAATTTTCGAGTTCATAGATTTTATAACTCTAGATGATGGAGAAGGACCTTTACTAAAACTGGTGAATTACTTGAGTAAAGAATTAGAAATAAATCAGTTGGAGAGAACATTTGTATTGGAAAAAGGGAAGGTAGTTTATAAGAATAAAATTCCAAACACGATTTATCACCACCGAGATTTACCTGCCCCAAATTATACAGGATTGCC
>TARA_B110000967_G_scaffold198690_1_pt1 | contig 11284 bp, 9 predicted proteins | sample TARA_B110000967 | Tara Oceans TARA_B110000967 (sample SAMEA4397903) | marine metagenome | biome: Polar Biome; feature: [DCM] deep chlorophyll maximum layer (ENVO:01000326); material: water (ENVO:00002006), including particulate matter (ENVO:01000060) such as... | depth 35 m
CCGAAGCTGGTGACTGTTGTCCATACATCGCGATATACATGACTGACCTTTTTCGTGTCCCAATCACAGCCCGGCGCGCTCGCCGCGCCCACCGCGCTGATGGTTGTCGCGGGCGCCACTCTGGCGCTTCCCGCGGAGCTGCAACGCGCGTCAGCGCTAGTGCCCGCCCTAAAATCAAACTGGCTCATGATGCACGTCAGCGTGATGATGCTTTCGTACTCTACTTTGCTAGTGGGGTCGCTGGCGTGCATGAGTTTCTTGGTGGTGGACGCGACGCGGGGGTTTGACGGCGCCAAGAAAACGCTGGGTTTCCTGGATGACTTGGTCACGCCGAAGAAGACGACGGAAGGTGCTGAGGATCTTGTTATGGCGTCATCCGGTGCTGCGGTTTTAGATGCAAACGACGTTACTTCTAAAATCAGGAACCGAGCGCGACCCAAGCTCAACGCGGAGGGCGGGCAACTCAGCGCCGATCAGCTCGCCGCCGCGTCCGTCGCGCTGGAGTTCCCAGAGGAAACCCCGCTGGACACCGGCGACCGTTTGCTGAAAGAGATGGACAACCTGTCCTACCGGTGTTTAGGCGCCGGGTTCGCCCTGCTAACCGCCGGCCTGATTTCAGGCGCGGTGTGGGCGAACGAAGCGTGGGGTTCGTATTGGAGTTGGGACCCGAAAGAAACCTGGTACGTGTTGGCCTTTCCCAAATCCCGCCACCCTGTTTGCCCACACAGGACTGACACTTTTCTGTTACAATCACCAGGGCGCTCATCACGTGGTTCACGTACGCCACGTACCTGCACAGCCGGCTGGTCGCGGGAAAAAGCAAAAAGGAAACCGCGGTGATTGGCAGCCTTGGGTTCATCGTGGTATGGGTGTGCTACGTAGGCGTCAACTTGTGGGGGGTGGGGTTGCATTCGTACGGGTGGTTCGCGGATAAGTGAGCCGATGTAAAGATTTGTTTTATTTTTTCTGCTTTTGCAGTCTTCAATGACGCATCTTCATTGCATCCATTTGTCGTCTATACGTACCTATCCTACTTGACCATCAGCACCTCCACCCGCTGCCGCCCGAACTCCAGCGCATCATTCCTTTTGTTGAAGTACAAATCCAGCTTGTCACCCCGAATCGCCCCGCCCACGTCCTCCACCACGCCCCAGCCGTACCCGGGGACGAAAAGTTTGGATTTCAGGGGGAACTGCGTTGTTGTGCACGAAAAGTGTCAGTCATGAGTTTGAGTATGGGTGTACTGTATTGGGCGAACTATGGACAGTCACCAGCTTCGGTAAAACAGTGCACTTGTGATGTGTGTAGTCTTTGCCAATACTGGTAAATGTTACGGCCGTAGTGCACTCAAAGAGGGGCTTGAAACAGTGTGCCTGGATTTGGGAAAGCCCCAACACGCACCTTCGTCGTGTCCGCCGCGATCGTGCCGAGTCGTGGTCTCCACCGAAACGTCACCAGCCTTTGCAAGAACCCCACCGGGTCTTTGATTGGGTTGTGCCGCGTGATTGCCGGCCGTGCTTGTTTCGGGAACGCCCCAGTGCACGTCGTCCCGGCGTACCCGAAACCAGCCAGGTTGGTTTCCGCCCAGAACCGCTGGACGGGGAAAACGGTTCCCCCGAGGCCCGCGCCGACCGCGCCAGCTTGTAAGATTCCGCCGAGCACGGTTCGGTTCGCGAGCAGCTTGTCAAGCCTCAAGTGCCCGGCTGCTGACCGGCCCGCACTACCCAGGTGCCCAGAGCACGCATATCTCACGGTCGCACCCAAGGCGCACGCGGTGCTGAGACACAGCGCCCCGAGGAGTAGGTCGTGTTTGTGCGGTGCGTTCACTTCGCGTTTGCGTTTCGGGACGAATGGCCGTGCCACGGAACCTGACGGACGCGTCCCAGCACAGAGCGGGACGTACACGGGTAACGGCCCAAGCGCGACACCCCACTCCCACCCGCAACTCCGCCAGTCGCTGCTATACGCGGTGGCCTCCACGGCGTGTGACGTGAACTTGGTGTCGCCCGAACTCGCACCCATGGCCGAGGTGCATGACACGACTGCCGACTAGCCGCGTTCGCGACACAAAAACGCTTTTTCGGTTTTGGCAAAATATCAGAATGCTTTGGCGAAAGATCACCGGCCTTCGTCATCACTTCCACGCCCGCGAGGTCGACACCCCATGGCGACGATGTCCAACTTGTTGGTTCGCGCGCCCAGGGCTGGCCCGCAGCGCCGCGCCCCGAAAGGCGCCCAATCCGTGGGCGACTCTCATACGCTGTCCCTCTTCGTCGCGTGTGGCGCTTGCGCAAAAACGTCGTCGCGAGGGGCGCGATGGTCGAAGTCTTTCCACCGCCGAAACCCACGGCCGTGTCACGCCACCCCCAGTTCCCAGCCAGTCTGCCCCGCCACGGAGCGCGATGCGTTGGTCCGACTCGCGGAGACTCAGAACCGGGGTATCGACCACACGCCTGGTGACCGCGCCGCGATGGAAGCCGCGGTGGATGCGCTGCTTGACGCTTGCCCACCCACGACGACCACCGAAAAAGAAAACAACACGTCCCACTCGAAGCTAAGCGCGAACTGGCGTTTGCTCTGGACGTCGGAAAAAGAGACGCTTTTCCTTTTGAAAAGCTGGCCGGGCGGGAGTGGGAACGGTGTGGCCGTGGCCACGCAGGCGTACCAGCGAATAGACGTCCACAATAAAACGTTAATGAACAGCGTCGTTTTCAGCAACGGCAACGCCTTCGACGTGGATTCGAGCATCGCATTTGAAACCGAAACGGACCCCGCAAACGGCGTCCGAACGTTTTTCCAATTCACGAACGCCGCCTTGAAACTAAAGAAACCAATCGAAGCAACCCTGAACCTTCCCCCGGTGGGCAAAGGGTGGTTCGACACCGTTTACGTTGACTCGTACTTGCGCGTGGCGCGGGATAGCAGGGGGGATACGCTGGTGGTGTGTCGCGAGTCATGAGAGTAATTTTGATTCGATTGTACAAAAACTCAAGACCTTTCCCAAAAAAACAATCTACCCTCGTCTCGCCGCTTTCCCGCCGCCTTCATCGTCACCCGCCTGCGTGTCCTCCTCCCGCCCGCGCTTTTTGTCATCTTTCCCACCACCCAAATCCGGACTCAGCGGTGACGTTTCCTCTTCGATTATTTCCAAATCGTCGTCGCTTGCGGGCGCGTTGCCCGATTCGTCGGTGTCTTTTTTGCCCGCGTTCTTCGCCTCGTCGTCCTTACCGATCCCACTGGAGTCGCCCCGCAACAAAAACAAATCGGGATCCGCCTCGTCGTCCCACTCGCTTTGGTGCGTCACTAACAGCTCAAACTCAAAGCTCTGCGAAAAGTCGCTCACTTGCAGCGTGCTGCCGCCGACGACGCCGCCGCCGGGTAAATCCGCCAAAACCGTGACCAGGTTATTTTCGTACGTCGCCAGCTCGTCGTCTTCAAGCCCGTCGGGTTGCAGAAAAAGCGTCGTCGTAGAGCCTTCGATTTCAGGCGCGTGCATGCCAAGTTTCTTTTTGAGCGCGTCATTCAGTAACCTCCCCAGGGTGAAAACATTCGTGTCGCACACCAGCTCAAGCCTCGCGGATTGACACACCGCGCACTTCGGGTTCGGGGTGTCGCACTCGATGGGCTCCAACAGCCGGTTGTTCGTGGCGCGCTGTTTCACGAACGTGTACCGGCGAGGACACGTCGTCGCTAAGCACGCGTCGTCGCTTTTCTTTTCTTTTTCGTTTTTCGCCCTTAAAAGCTTAACCGCCTCCAAAACGATCAAACCGCCGACGATAGCGTTCGTGGTAGCCACCGCGTGGACGATGTTCCCCGCGACGCCCTTGATGTCGAACGGCGATTGCGTTGCGATGTTGTAATTCGCAGACCGCAGCGTGGTAACCGCGGTGACGAAGTCGCACGCCAACGCGTCGTCTTTGTCGAACGTATCGGTGCCGCTGTGATAAATTAAAGAAAGTGTCAGTCTTGTATGGGCAGAGGTAATAGTCCATTCTGGTACGAGTATGGGTAAACAGTGTGTTCGGATTTGGGAAACGCTCAATACGTACCCGCTTTTCGCGTTTTTGTCTCGCGTCAAGATGCGCGCCACGGCGCTCACGAAAACCCGCGCCGCGTTTTCGGAGGTCAAAACGGTCTGCAAGATTAACGCCGAAAGTGTCAGTCGGGGTATGGGCAATCAGTCGTCTCTTGATATGGTAAATGGGAAACCCCGCACCTGCGCGCTGTACGACTCCACGGACGCTTCGCTGGCTGTTTTCGCGGTGAGCGTGGGATCCGACCCCGCGGCGACTTGATCGGGGGATTCGCCCCTCACCAACTCGGCGAACGTCGGCAACGCCGTCGGTCTTTGTCGCTTTTCCCACATCTCGCTCCGCTGCAACAGAACCTCGATTTTTTTGCGAAACACGTACTCGTACACCCGCGCCGCGAACGACGCGAAGGTTTCGTTTGGACGAACCGAAAAAACACCGAGCTCCACCGCGTCTTGTTCGTCCAAGTCGCTGGTTTCGCCGCGTTTGGAGCCGAACAGTTTCGGGAACAGCAAATCCGTGGCGAACGCCACGCAGTGCACCGGTTTTTCCGGGGTGTCGCGCAGCGTACAAATCGGGTGCGACTTCGGAACCGGCTTCGGGGAACACTTACGATAAATAAAAGAAAGTGTCAGTTTTGTGTGGGCAAACAGGGAGGCGGGATTTGGGAAATTATGCACGTACCTCGAAACACGCGGTTTCGTCCTTCACGTGCACGGTGACTTGCCCTAAGTAACCGGTGGTGCCGCTCTCCACTAAAGGCACCCCGGCTGCTAGGGTTAAGCGGTTGACGTGCTTCCTGGCTTCCAAGTTATCCAGCCCGTTCAGCACGACGTCGAATTTTTTAATAAACTCGGGATTGAATTCCTGATCCTTCACGTTCCCGTGGTGCGCCACCACTGTCAAGTCGCTCCCGGCCCGGAACTTCATGGCGCTTTCCCTGGCCACCAGAGCCTTGCTCATCCCGACGTGCTTCCTTCGGAACAGAAATTGGCGGTTCAGGTTGGAAACGTCGATCGTGTCGAGGTCGATCATCTCGACGTTTTGGAACCCAGAAAGCACCAGCGTTTTCAAAAGCTCGCACCCGATACCGCCGGCGCCGACCATCAGGACTTTTTGGGTGGAGGAGGGTAAGGGAAACGGGGGTTAGGGATTACGTAGGTGTGTGGTGGTTAAACACACGGTGGGCGAGTTGTGGTGTGCGTAGCCACCGGGGCGGGAGCGCGGGAAGGCGCGCGACGACGCTCGCGATCGTCTCCGATTGGTAAACAATCGGCTTGCCAAAAACGCGATCTGCGACTTTGAGATGCGTCGGGAGCCCTTCTCGTTTTCGGGTTTACAGTTGGGGAAACAATTGTTCGGCCTCGCAACGGTTTCACGGAAAGCGTACCTTTCGCATCCCTCGCAAGCTGCGCGTCGCTCGAAGGCGACGTCATCGCATGTGCGCGTGTGCTGCGCGTCCGAGGGTCAGATCTGAGCTTGGTGAGGGAAAAAGGAGAGATTTTTGGGCGATTTTTCACCTCGGAAGGAACGTCACCTCAAAGCTCCGACTCCGTCTTGCGCACACTTCGTGGCGCGCGGCACGCGAAGACTGACCGGAGTGATGGTAAACAAGCGGTGCTCGCACGGCAGGCAGAAACACCAGTGCAAGGAGAGCAAGCCCTGCCCCCACGGCAGGGCGAAAAACAGCTGCGCGGACTGCAACCGTTGCCCTCACGGCAAGCGGAAAAACAGCTGCGCGGAGTGCAAGCCCTGCCCTCACGGGAAGCTGAAAAGCGACTGCGCGGACTGCAACCCCTGCCTCCACGGCAAGCTGAAACGCTTCTGCGCGGAGTGCACCCCCTGCCCGCACGGCAAGGTGAGAAGCAGCTGCACGGGGTGCAACCCTTGCCCCCACGGCAAGATGAAAAGCGACTGCGCGTTGTGCAAACCTTGCCCTCACGGCAAGGTGAAAAGCAAGTGCGCGTCGTGCACCCCCTGCCCTCACGGCAATCGGAAAAGCGACTGCTTGACGTGCACCTGCTGCCCTCACGGCAAGCATAAGGACAGGTGCGCGGCGTGCAAAACGGCATGCGCGGCTCCGTCGAGTTCGAAGCGGGTAAAGCGCGAGCCGGAGAGTTTGCCCGAGGTCAAACAAGAGTCCGAGGTCAAGCAAGAGCCCGAGGTCAAACAAGAGCCCGAGGTCAAACAAGAGCCCGAGGTCAAGCAAGAGCCGTTCACGATTCGCGGCTACTGCGGCCTGGACAACTAAAGTTTCTTCTCTTTGTAATGCATTCTTCTACAAGCTAATGACTACCGCATCTAGAGAAGCTTCCCTCGTTCTTCGCGCTTTCACTTTTTCCCCTGCCACTTCACCTTCCGGTTAACGAAGAACCGCACCACGCCGCTCGTCGTGGCAACAAGGGTATTTTTCCTCACCACGCGTCTCGTTCCGTCTGGCGCGACGGTCTCGCAGCGCACCAGCTCGCCTTGCGGGCAGAGCTTTGACCGGCGAGTTTCATTGAAAAAATCACCCACCGTTGACGACGGTTTCAACAAAATGCAGTGGCGCAAAGAACCATCGGTGGTACCACCGCTTTTGGTTTCAAAAGCACGGTTACTCTCGGTGATACCACCGCTTTTAGCTTCAAAACCACTAGCCACAGTCCCGGTCTCCAAGTTGTCCACCACGAAGCCGGCGGTTGGCGGTTTCAGCGCCACGGCGGCCGCGACCGCGTTTCGCACGCTCTGTGAATCGTCCTTGGCGGATATCACCACCGCGGTTTCCCCGGGCCACCTCGCTTTCACGCGCTCCACGTGTTGTTTTGACATCGGCAAGTCGCTTTTGTTCAGAGCGAGCAGAATGGGAAACCGTATGCGCAGGAAGTGCGCGACGAGGTCGTGCGCATTTTGTTTACTCCATGTCAAGAAGACGTTTTCGGCATCGACGCCAGAACCTGAATCTTTTGTCGAACCGCGGCCGTTAATTGAATCAACGTCGATCCCGCACCGTTTCAACGCGGCGTCGGCGACGGTCGGGGGGCAGTGGTACCCCGTGAACAAGTCTCTTAAGTGCGAGGGTCTGCGTCGCACGGTGTGCCACTTGGCACGGACGTTGCCAAAGATCCAGCGGTGGAGCTCGTGACGCACCCACGCGATGTCGGCCGCGGGGTCTCGGGACGGATCGGGGGATGTGTTTGCATCATCCCCAGAAGCATCCAACGCAGCATCCCCAAAAGCATCCCCAGCATCATCCCCACCCCCTCCCGAGTGGTCCACCCCTTCCCGGTCCGACCGCCCGGACACGTCCACGACGTGTATCAACACATCAGCGTTGCACAGATCGTTGAGAAAGGCGTTCCCCCTTCCTTTGCCGCGGTGCGCGCCCGGGACCAGCCCGGCGACGTCTTTTATGGTGACCGGGACGAGTCGGTTTTGACAGCCGTTTTTTTTTTCAGCCGTTTCACCGGTCACGGAAGTAACCCTTCCGTGCGCTGCAGCACAAGTCCCTCTCCATTGGTGAAACGTACGGCACGCGCAAGGAACCGGCGCCAGCGCCAGCGCGATGTTCGGCTCGATCGTGGTGAACGGAAACGCGGCGACCCGCGCCTGTTTGAAATCCGTTGCGCCGACGGCAACCGCCGAGTTGAAAAACGTGCTTTTTCCCGCGCTAGGTTTGCCCACCAACCCGAGCACGTAATCCCACCGACCTCCACCTGAATTGGATTCACGTTCAGTAGGACTTTCAGGGTACGTACCAGTATCCGCGTTTTCTTTTTTTAAATCGCGCCGCGCCGCGGTTTCGCTCGCGGACGACACTAATTCTTCGTCATCGTCGTCGTCGTACTCGTCTTCCCACCACGTGTCCGTGATTTCCGCGTCGTTCTCAACGACGATGGAAACGTCGTCGGTATTGGCGTCGTCAACCGCATCGCTGTTTGCGCGTTCCTCATCGTGGGAGACGTTTTTGTTTTCCGAAAAGTATTCAGCGACTTTCCTTTCGAGAAATTCCCTCGTTTCATTCACCGCGACGAACAAACAAGGCTCGCCGAGCAAGTCACGAGTGGCACAAGAAACCGCTTTGTCCAGTCCTTGCCTGCAAAACGCGGCGATCTCCGGGGGTAGTCCGGTTATACCCCGTTTCGCGCGGATGTTTGGGCCGCACGTTTCCGGGTACCCAGCCGGCAGTTCCAACACAACCGAAGGGTTCGAATGGAAACTATCGCAATTCGTATTTCCGCGCAAAACCAGGGCAACCCCGGGGAGGGTAAACGCGAAGGCGTTTCGCGACAACGGCGTCATCTCGGAATCGAAAATCGAACGGCACACTTCGATTTCTTCTGAAACGAGTTCTGACCGCGGTGAGTCGTGAGTTGTATCGCCCAGAGTGAGTTGTGTGGTCAAAGAGGATATTCGTTTCTCAACAAACCAAACGAGCGCGTCGACGAACTCTTTTTTATTCGGGAACTCGTGCGCGCCGGGGTGGTTAAAAATTCTCGTCTCCGCGAACCACGCCGCGCTTTTGTTGGCGTCCCTTAACGGCACCGCTTCGTCTTTTTCACCTGCTACGACGAAACAACTCCTGGATGGCGAGGTGCCTTCGCCTATTCGCTGGCCGGGAATCGGGCGAACTCCGGTCGCGCGAACGGGTGACGGCGCCGGGACGTACCCGGCGCAAAGCACGAAGAAATCCAACGAACAGAAAACGTCGTTTTCGTTTTCGGTGTTTTCGGTTTCTGTCGTGGCCACGTCGAACTCGGCCCCGTTCGCGACCGCTTCTCGGTCCGCCCGTTCCCCCAGCAGCGCCAAAAGAAACGCCACCGCGGCGCCTTGCGAGAACCCGATAACGCCAACGAACGGCCCGTGCGTTTTCCAAAGTGTTCGCAACGAGTTGAGGGAGGTATCCCATCCGTGAAAACGTTTGGTTTTGTCGTCGTCGTTCCACCACGTTCGCATCGCGAGCGCGTCGCCTGCCCGTTTCGGGAGCTCCAACGGCGCATCAGGGAACACCACGGTCACGCCAGGACACGCCGATTTCAGTCTCTTGACGAGCGAATGTAAACGTGTCGAGAAAACCTGGCCGTTCTGCCTGTGGGGAACATACGGAGTGGCGGGTCAGCAAAGCGAATGAGGAGTGGGCACCGACACGAAGAAAAGGTGCCCTGGGAACGTCCAATGGGACAGCGCCGTGGCGGACTCCAGGCGCCGGGTCGGTTCCGGGGAATAGCGTGCGCACGTTGAACGATGCGGGGTTGTAAATCGTACCCGTTGCCGTGCAACGCCAGGATCTTCATCGCCCCCAGCGCGGCGGCCAGGCGCCGACGGCGCGCCCTCGAGTGACGATGCGGCTTTTCTGAAGCGGATCGTACGAAACAATAAAAACTATTTTCACGAAATCGCATTCACCATCGGCACAACTCGCAGGGCGCTTTGTTACGATGCGCGCGCGGCACTTGGCGCTGGCGCTCGTGGCGTGCGCGTTGTTGTTGGTCATCCCCGCGGTGTTTGCGGATGCCGCTGCTGATTTGGGTGATACGGGGACGTCGAATTCGGCACAAAAGCAACGACGGGAAAAGAATCCGGCCAGACCGCCCAGGCCTGTTTTCGTGGATGACTGCGATGCGTGCGCCTCCGCCGGGTACGCGTTGTTCGACGCGATGGCGTACCAGCAGGCAGTGATGCGGGGGAAACTGGGGAGGGACACGCGGTTAGCAGACGTTGTCGGGTACGCAAAGTACGTCGACGCTGCGGTGGACAGCGCGTGTGCGAAACGCGGTCACTGGTTACGATTCACAAGTAGGTCCGTGTTGGACCCTGGTTCCAAAAAAGCCTTTCTCGTGTTGAGCGGACCGGGCACGGACGCGGACGCTTCGGTTGGCATGACGAGGCCGGATGACAACGACAGAATCGTTGACTTATCCGAAGCACTTCGCGCGCGGTGCGTCGAGGAAGCCACCAGGGTTGGCACGAAGTGGATGGCGATCGCGTTCAACGATACCGACGTTGACGGGAGCGAGGTGCGCGACGAAGAAGACGATTTCGACGATTTCGACGACGACGAAACGAGTTCAATCGACGACGGGTCGCGAACCAAAAACAAAGACGACCAGGATTTCGAAGAGAACGCCGCCGCGTTCGCGTTCGCGCTTTGCGTGGATAAGACACGGGCGAAACAAGCAAAAGTCAACGCCCCGCCTTGCGTGGGTTCGGAAATTGCGCGAAAAGCGAGACGCGTGATGGCGGCGGCGGCGGCGGAAACCGAAAAAGTTGAAAAAATCGCAAGCGACGACGCCGCTCTTTCTGAAACGACCCGAAAGTGCGCCGACGAAATGCCGAGGCTCGTGAACACCACAGCACAAGTCGTGAATCACGGGTCCCTGTCCACCACAACCGACCCTTCATTCGGTTTGTCCGACGCCGATTCCATGTTTTGGAGAACATGTCTCACCGCCTCTGCCGCGGCGGTCAAAAAAGGCGACGATTTCGCGCGAGCCGCTTCCTCCACGAAAAGCGGTTCCGGAGCCGGCGGAAATGAAACGCTTCTTCGTGAGGCGTTACGGTGGTACGCGGCCGCGGAGGCGAGTGCGCCGTATGGCAGCCCCGAGTTCGTAGCAGCGGTGACGCGAGCGGCGCGGGTTTTAGTGGCGGAACACCTGGGGTTCGACGATGACGAAAAAACGGGTGATGATGATGACGCTGTTCATACCGAGGCTACTGCCATCACCGTTTCCGCGTCTTCTGCGTACGGGCTCGATTCCGTTTCGCTACCCAAACGCGCCGCGCGATTGAAACTGGCGCTCGCGGCGGCGGCGCGGGCGAGCGAGTCGCGCCGGTTCGACCCGGCGCCAAGGCTCGTCACCGCGGACTTGCTCGCCATCTCAGGAGACCACGAGGGCGCGTTTGACGAATACGCCGAGGCGCTTTTTTACCTGCCGTACGCCGGGGAGGTATCCGCCGCTGTTACTTCAAGCGCGGCGCAGGCCGCGGCGGCCGCGGCGCGCCGACTCGCCGGGTTCGTGCTCGCCATGAAACAAGCGCTTGATGCCGCAGCGGACGAATTCGTTTCGGCGGACGACTCCGGTGTGGATGCGGAGGACGCTAAGTCTGACACCACGAAACCCCCTCCCGGTGCGACCCGGTTATCCTCTACCCGAGTCAAAGAAATCGAAACGAGCCTAGCCCTCGCGAAACAAATGGCCATCGCACGCGCCAAGGAGAGCGCCATGAACGCGTTGGAGGCGCTGGTCATGTCACCGTCGCGCGCGCGACACGCC
>TARA_B110000967_G_scaffold185858_1_pt1 | contig 11260 bp, 11 predicted proteins | sample TARA_B110000967 | Tara Oceans TARA_B110000967 (sample SAMEA4397903) | marine metagenome | biome: Polar Biome; feature: [DCM] deep chlorophyll maximum layer (ENVO:01000326); material: water (ENVO:00002006), including particulate matter (ENVO:01000060) such as... | depth 35 m
TTCTTCTTCACATGCTTCACTATTCTATTGGCGGTATCTATATCTATATCATGGATAAGGAAATAGGCGACCCAGTCTTTAGCACTAGATTTAAAACCCTTTGGGAAATGGCCGTTTTTGTGCTGCTCAAATTGCATCTCGAAGTTATTGCTGCTCCCAGTGTAGAATGCGTCTGTAGATTTAGAATGAATGATATAAAATGTTGCCATATGTATAAATAGTTTTAAAAACAGCTCCTAAACCGCCATTGCGAGAAGTCTGTTATTGTTTTACAAATTAAGGTATGTTTTCCGATAGGACAGACACAAATTTGTTGTAAAACAAAAAAGCCTGTCAATTGGACTGATTAACACTCTTTTGGCAGTTAGGCTTTGTACTCGGGACGGGTCCCGATAGCTATCGGGATGAACTCGCACTATATTTTAGGATTAACTTTTCAGATATCTCGGGGTATTTTTTGAGATTCAAGTAATAAGTTCCTGATTTCATAGCCTTAATGTATCAAATCGCTATTAACATAGCAAACTGATTATGGCGATTAATAAAAATTCAATGTCGTTTGATAGTGTTTTTGGTGAGGATTAAATGATGATGGTTCATATTTTACAAAAACAGAACAGTTATGACAATTATCTTCTCACGAGTATTTTTAGAAAAAAGGCATTTAGAGAAGGGCAAGTTTTACTTGATTTTATTCAAGAAGCCTTAAATAATATTAAGGTCATTGAGGACGTTTCGGTTCAAGACTGGATTCAAAAAAAAGAATTTTTGATTATGAATCAAGGGATTACGATATTTGAACGAAATTGCTTGCAAAGCTTATAACAAGTAAGCAAATGAGCTTTATGGAGAAAAATATATTGTGTGTTTCTTATGCTGAGCCAGTTGCATACGCTTTGAAACGTGAGAAGGTAATGGGTAAAGATTCATATAAAGTAATAGTGAAACATAGACCCCAAAATTGATATAAATTATGACATACGACAAATTTGAACCATTTAACCGTGTTGCTTTTCAAGACTTTAATTTCGTGTCTAACAGATATGAGGTCTGGCAATCGGGAAATAAAGTAAGAGAGTCAATCGCTAGCATTACTATAAGGGGTGAAGTAAAAATAACGTCAGATGGTGAAGAGAGAGCAGTTATTTCTATTGACGAAATAGAGTCGCTTAAAAATGAAATTACTGCCTCTGTTAAGCAATTTGATGTTTTTCTAACAGCAAATGATAGATTACAACTTTGGATTATTCCTTTTTCGGGCAATGGAGATAGAGTCACCGCTATCGACTTAATGAAGACAATGACTATAGGTGCTACAAGAGAACACTATGACTTTGGAACTAATGAACCTTACGTTTGTAGTATTTTTCTAGTTAATCAAAAGATAGCTAAGGTCACTTTTTCGTTTGTTGACCCTGACAAGCTGATTGAATTTTTTGATGATTCTATCATGAAAAGTGTGGTTGAAGAAAAAAGTGAGTTGGAAAGGGAAATAGAGGAATTGCAAAAACTGATGGGAAACTCTTGAAAATATGAACTGTACATATACTTTATTTTGACTTAATCTAGAACGAGATGAGAAAGAAAAACTTTAAAGCAGGATATATTAGTGACGGTGTGACCCACGTAATAAATGAGTTTAGGAATAGTTTAGATTTATCTAAAGAAACGGATAAGAAAAAGCTAAATAAGATCAATGGTTTGCTAGAGTATGTGAGTAGCTTTAATGTAGAGTTTCCAACCGATCATAATCCCAACTACAAGAACATCCATCCAGTTCTTGCTGTAGTTAATAACATCATAACCAGAGGATTGCCTACTCGTGTGCCTATAGAAGTTGAAGAGCAACTAGTGACTTTAGGAATTAATACTCCTTCGACAAAGCAATATGAGTACTTATATGACAAAACACAAATAGATATTGACTATGATGAAGTGTTTAAACTCCTCCATATAATAGACCCGGGATTACAGATAAACAGAGAAGACTATGCAGGCGAATTGGGGAATAAGTCTGAATGGGTTTTTCTTAACAACACGCTGGCAAAGTATCCTTTTGCAAAACAAATATTAGAAGGACAACGAGATTTTAGTACAATTAACCCTAAAGTTGAAGGTGGACGAACGGTTGATTTTAGTTATTCATCCCCTTACCATAGGGAGCAAACTATAGGTGGAGATAAGAAGGTAGTAAACGATAATCGTGGATTTATAATAGAGGTAGATGGTAAACATCATCAGCAGTATGAGTATCAATTATATGATAATTATAGAAATGATGCGGCAGAGGAGGTCGCTTTTGAAACCTATAGATGGAGCAATATTACAGAATCAGTTACCGCGTATGAATTGGATAATCTATTTACATCAGGATCAAATAAGATATATGCTGAAAATTATAAGCGGACGCTTGATGATACTCAACTATTAAGCTATTATGGCCTGTTTTTACCTCTTGCAATAGCACGCGTACAAAAAACCATGGTGGAGGCACTTTTAGTCAATAGCCACCTACTAGAGAAGGATAAAATTATACTAGCTATAGTAGAGCGAGATATACCTTGTGGTAAACTTGGTGTTGAAATATTTGAAAAGCTCGTATTGAACTTGAATGCCTTGTTATCAGACGAACAGCAGTATAACCTTCCAGAGATAGAAGTTGTACTTTTTGGTGACGAGCGATGGCATTCGAAATCGTATATTGATTTACAAGTTGATTATAGCAACGATGAGTCTTATTTTCAATCCGCAGAATTTGATTTGGTGCTAGATATATCTATACTTAGACGTTCTGGTATCTATAAAGAAAAGAATTACGTACCAAGCAATGGTCAAAGTATCGTGATCCGATCATCCCACTACACAGATAAGGCATTAGAAAGTAGACGAAGAGTTTATTGTGCAGATTTATTGAAATACGAAGCCTTGGTTGGTAAAAATGATGATGGTTCTTACTTTACTAAAACGGAATTAAGTAATCATCTTAATTATATTCTTACTTTTATATTTAGGAAAAAAGCATTTAGAGATGGCCAGTTGCCTATAATCAGTAGAGCTTTGAGGGGTCAGCCAGTAATAGGTTTGCTACCTACAGGTGGAGGTAAATCATTGACCTATCAGTTCTCAGCATTTTTACAACCAGGCTTATCTATCGTAGTAGATCCTATCAAATCGTTAATGGAAGATCAGGTTAGAGTATTAAATAACAATTGGATAGACTCCTGTTTGTATATTAACTCTAATCAAAGTAGAGAGCAAAAGAGGAACAACTTAATTGACTTCAGATATGGTGAAGCATTGTTCTTTTTCATTTCACCAGAACGGTACGTTATGGAAGATTTTAGGCAGATTCTACATGCTGTACCTAGGTCACCTTATGGACTAAGTTTTTCTTACGGAGTAATAGATGAAGTGCATTGTGTTTCGGAATGGGGACACGATTTTAGAACTACGTATCTTATGCTGGGTAATAATCTACAGACTTTTACACGAACAAAAAATGATAAGCCTGTTACGCTAATTGGGCTCACAGCTACGGCCTCTTTTGATGTGCTTGCAGATATAGAGCGAGAGTTAAAAATAGAGAATAACGACCTGTCTGATGCACTTATTGCTATTGATAATACCATACGTCCAGAGTTATTCTTTTCACTTGTGCCTGTAGATGTTACTAGTAGAATTGAGACTCTTAATTCTAAGGTTTTATCTATAAAGAGGGATATAGAATACTTTAATACTGATGATATACTGAGACAGAGTGTAGCTCATCATTTTGTGGAATTTGAAAACCAAAATGTGGCTAAAAAAATAAATAATGTGTTTGGTTATAGCGTTACAGACAATGAAACTGTAGCTAAGCTAGTCGATAAGATTAAACTTACGGAGGCTTTACCAGAAGATCATAATTATATTTCGTTTATTACTTTTTGTGCTACCAAAAGTGATACTAAAGGAGTCCCTTTTGTTTACGAACAATTAAAATCTGAGTCGATAGGATACTACTATGCTACAGATAATCAGACAAGACAGTTAGAAGTTAATCAGCATTTTGTAGATTTCACTAGTGGCAAAACTAATCATATGGTTTGTACCAAGGCGTTTGGTATGGGTATTGATAAAGAAGATATAAGAGGTACTTTTCACTATAATTATGCAAGTTCACTAGAGAGTACGATTCAAGAATGTGGCAGAGCAGGAAGAGACGGAAGGGTAGCTCTAGCTCAAATATTGCTACAAACAGAGGTTTACTACGTAGTCAATATTTTAAAAATATTTGGTGAGTATTCTGACCATAATATCATCAAAAATAAGCACTGGAGAAGAACACTTAGAGAAAAGTTTTATCAGTATTGGGATAATGAAACGAACACGTTTCAAAAAGTTGAATTTAAAAGTGAAGAAGAGGCAGAGGTTGCAATCAATTCCTTAGATATAAATGGAATGTCTAGTGATTTTCTATTAGAACTGAAGTCAATATTACTTTTTAAGAAATTGAATAGTTACACCTATTTGGATAAAAAAACACCGGATAGAGAAGTTCTAGATTATTTCTATTCAATCTCCTACAAAGGACTTTCGACTGAGCGAAGTCAGATTCTCAATTTGATGCAAATTAAAGAGTTTGGCAATCCAGCGGCAGATGATCTGTTTGAACAACAAGACACACTGAAGGTTGAGTTAGCTAAGAAATCTAGAGATTTTAGATTTATTCTTAGTACATCCAAGGTCTATAAAAATAACTCAAAGAAGATATGTGAATTATTAAAATGTGATCCTGCTGCAATGCGGACACAATTTAAAACGAATGAAGATGTAGTTTTGACTTGTCTTAAATATCACTACGATTTTAATGATTTCTTATTCCAACTTGAAGAAAGAGGTGTCATTTTTAAACTTGAATTGTTGGAAACCCAAGTAATTAAACGTATAGAGTTCGTATATGGAAGAGATCGCTCTGCTATAGATACCGGTAGACTAGTGTACAGAATGCACAGTATGGGTTTGCTGACAGATTACACCATAGATTACAATTTAAACCTGTATCACTGTAAGATGTATCTAAGTGATAGTATTCGCCATCACTTGGAAAAGATAAAGGACTATTTGAGCAGGTACTTGTCCGAAACCTCTGTAGACAAGGAAATGACGAAATTAGAGAAGCGTATTTATGATAAAGAATCTATATCAGATCAGGTTCACGAATGTCTGCTATACCTCTCGGAGTTTTCTTATGAGGAAATTGCAAGTAAGAAGAAACGAGCTACAACAGAAATTGAAGGACTTTTTACCGATGCACTTGCTAACTATGGAGACAATAAGTATAAACAAAATACATTTTTAAAAGAGGAAATATATTTCTATTTTAATGCAAAGTATGCACGCATAGGTTTTCAGATTGAGGGTAAAGATTACTCACTGCCTGCTGATAGAACTAGCGGTATGAAGGGAGATGAAATATTAAGCAAGTACTTAAAGGTTATAGGTGATAAGGGCACTGCTCAGAATAACTATAAACATATGATAGGTTCTTGTAAGAAGATAATAAGAACGCTGGCAGATACAGATTTAAGAAATGAGTGGTTACTCTATTTGCTAAAGTCTTTTTCGCTATTCGCCATCAATGTACCGTCTTACTTAGAAGAAGCAGATAAAGATATACGTATAGGCTTTCAGAGATTGTATGATGATATAGACTATCACCGCAACGATTTTAAACTAGTAAATGATATTGTAACTGTCTATTTTGATGTGCTAAAGACACAACTGGATAAAGAGAATTCAACTATCAGTAGGATAGAGACACATCAACTAAATGTAGTATTAGAAATACAAGCAAGAGAAATAGAACAGCTTACAACCAAAAATAAAAGTATAATATAAAACGATGGCTAAGACAGATTATAATACGGTAATACAAGCTTCACAAGATAACATACGTTTACTTCGCGAAAAGCTAGATGATTTAGATAATCTTCACAAAGACATACTGAGCTTGAAGAATGACACAGGGGAATTACCTGTAAAGTTCAATAAATGGTATGCCGATTTTGTAAAAATAAATGAGGAGTACAGAGACGTGCTAAGTGAGGCAAATGAAAAGTATGTAGAGGTTAGTAATGAGATGTTTACATCTACTCTAAAAGTCTTTAATGAATCAAGTCAGAATACGTTGGGGAGATTGGATGCGGAAAACAAAAAAATTGAAACATCTCTAGTATCCTTCAGTAAGGTTAAAGATGATTTTTCCGATGAGGTTCTGAGGTTAACAAGTGTTGATATAGAGGAGTACTTTGCTAAGCATAATAAAGCCTTAAGTGATATCAGCGGTTCAATAAATTTGGTAAATAATGCTATAGGAGGAATGGTTAGCAATGTTCAGAATAATCACCAGGCTATTAGTGCCACACAAAATAAAATCGAATTATCAAAGGAAATAGTATTGGGTGAGCTCAAACAGCGTACTGATGGCATAGTAGGTCAGATAAAATCTGTAAGCGACAGAATTAGTACAATAGAGACACTAGTGGGAGAGAACGATACAGTGTTAGGTAAGAAGTTAAATATACTAATCGTTCTAGTTGCAATAGGTGTATTAATTACGGTAGCAATGAAATTTATATAGTACCGATAGTATAGAATCAAGAGGAGTTCTTTTTAGGGCTTTCATAAAAATAGTCTAACGTGCTTCAAGTTATAATAAGATTATTAGAATGTTTATATAACTTTGAGATTTCTATATTGCAACCAGTATGGATACAATAAAATAATACACATAAACACTGGGTGTAGCCCAGATTTATTATTCCTAACTATTAATAAATTATGCAAAATAAAGTTAAGATTATTGCTGATGAAATGGGAAATGTTATCCGTCAATCAAGCACAAGTTCAGAGTACGGTTATGTAAGATTACAACACGACAGAGTTACATTTGGCATAACAGGATATGAAAACTGCCAACAACTAAGCACATTACTGCACGGTAAGTTAGAAGATTTACAGTCACTAGGATTAGGAAGTATGGAAACAATACCTGGTAGGATTATAATTAAAGAACAGTTAGCACCATTCAGTCAGAATGATCCAGACCGTGATTTAAAGTACGCAGGTGATACAGGTATCATTTGTTGTGTTGATGGAGAACCTATTTATAGGACAACATTCTATGTTGCTGATGCAACTTCACAGGATGTATTAATTAAAATGAACAATACTCAACAAGTTGATAATGAAGTAAATGAAAGTTTCATGTTGCTTTTTGTGAACTGCAATTTTAAAGAACTTCTAAAATCAACCAGAAATCTAATAGAATCAAATATAAAATCGCAATTAATTTTTTATTACGCTGGATTAGCCGCTCAAGAATTAGAGCATAATAATATGGCAAAAGAGTGGTACACAATAGCCTTAAAATTGAAAGATGGAATGAATATATTTGGCGGGGGCCCAACAAGAATATTCGTATTAAACAACCTATCTAACCTTTTATTTGATTTAGGGGAGTTTCAAAATTGTCATAATAATTGTCAGGACTTCTTGAGCCTAAGCAGCTCCTTCAGTAAGCCTTTTCTGCATGTATTTAGAGTTAATAATTATTATTTATCTGCCGCAAGCATTTGCAACTTATACAGAGACTTTAATCCCGCCATTAACCAGAACAATATGTTAGGTCAGATGAAGGTTTTTAAAATAAAAAAAGAATTACATTCTGCCTTGCAGCATATTGACGAAGCAATTCGACTAACGTTAGAAGTTGTAGTGAATGATGGAAATTACTTTCTAGATGACTATAAGTCCGTTCAAAAAAAGATAATAGAGCTAATGTCATAAATGGAAATCTTAATTTTTAACCTCCTATACACTTATTTCATAATCGGCTTTATCTATTTATGTGTTGGCTACTTTATTCGTTTCAAAAAGCTTAATGTCATTAAGCACATTATGAGTTTATTGGTTCATACTACCCTTTGGCCACTTGTAATGCTGTTTATGTACAAGAGACATATAACTATTTCGAATGTCCTCAAGCCTCACTTTAAATGGAAGCTTCTCCTCTTCGGAGAAGTCCAAATGCGAGATTCGAAAGATCAGGTAGAGTACGAAAATTCAAGTAGTTTTAGTTATGGTGCAGATGATTCTGAACAAGAGAATCCTTTCTAGTATGATAGTGATGACAATATTTTTTAATTATGAACTATAGAACAACAATAATATTCTTTATTTCGCTGACGTTCAGTCAATCTTGTGTAACCCCTAAACTCCAAAAAAGTGAGAAAATTCAGGTTAAGGAGAAAAACAAGGATAAACCGGTACTTTTAAAACAAGAGTCAAACACCCGTGAGACTAATAACCTCGATTTAAGTAAAAACGACAAGGAGATAAATCAAGATGATACGCTCTCAGAAAATGATATGTTATCAAACATATATAATGATAAAATAGATGAAGTTTATATATATCAAAACGGAGAAGAACGATTGATAAAAGGAGAAATTAAATTAACCAAATCTAAATTTTCTATCAGATTCTATAATTACGCATATTTAGATAAATCGAGGTATAATGCTAGGCTAAGGGTAACTCAGTATAAACGTGATTTTAAAAAAAATAAGATAGGTGCTATCACCAATGATTTATCTAACGTTCCTTTTTCAGATGGATGGGGAATAGCAGCACCTAGTAATGGTTATAAAAGACTATGGTTTATGGAAAAAGGATACCATTATTTATACTACAAGAGTGAGGTCGATCGCAGACTTACATTAATAGATAAAGTGGATGAATGGCTAAAACTAGATTTTGAGATCAACAACTTTACAATAGATAAAGATAAAGGAGGTTCGCTTAATGTTATCGAAGACATCCTAATAGATCAATTTTATTTAGCAATTTATATTGACAGAAATCTAAATAACACTATAGATAAGGGTGAATTATTTAAATGTAAAGTTGTCTTTCGATAGATCTGAATAAGGGGGTCTTTTCTAAAGGACCCTAGTAAAATAGAGAACAAAGACATTGAGCTAAGGACCAAACGGTGCACTCTATTTTTAAGAAAGATATTACTCACGTGGCCCGTTACTTTTCAACAATTACCGGTAGTTTTCAAGAGGTATCTAAGTATATATAACCTGATCAAACTAAATCAAAATAAGCGTTTATTGGCGTCTAGTATAGCGTTTTAGATTGTATGATTTGCATCGTATTTTGCAATAAATAACAAAAAATGAACGTACAGATTGATCCACATACAGAGGAGGTGTTTGTTGCACCTGGAAGCAATCAAAAGTTTGCCAACCGCTACAATCAGGTAGCCTATAACAATGAACTTGCAAAAGAGCGACGAGACTATCTTAACAAGATAGATACAATCATACACCGTAATTGGGAAATCCTGCTAGGATTATTAGATGACCAGATTACAACCATTAAGTCCAAAGAATATCTCAAGGGTTGTGGTTATGATTTTATGTATTTTAATAACCTGCGAGAAATAGAAGGACACTACTATTTTGCATCTTACGATGTAGAAATTAGAGAAGTAGCAAAAAAGAAATATGAACTAATCAATTTGATGAGCTATGAGTAGATATTTAGAAATAGCAGAAATCAGTGCTTTGATATACAATGGGAAGTATAAAGCAGCATCACCACTATAGTAGGTTTGTGTAGATGCAGACCTATCCGCAGAGCCTCAATGGGGTAAAACCCTATTTCTAGTAGTGGGAGTAATAGTGATTAGTGCTTTCTCGTTTGCTGCGTATCACCGTCACCAACGGAATAAACAGTTTATCCAACTAAAAAAGGCAGTTTAGTTTTTGAGTTGCAAATCTCCTTAGTGGATTTCATTATGATTGGGCCAAATTTAACAGCACAACTTCTTTTTTAGAGTCTGTTTTCTTACTTCCTTCATCACTGTGGTTGTAAGTTTCAATGTGATGATGAATTAATAACGTATTGGGGACTATAAACTCTAGATTTCTTCTGTTTATTTTAAAAGAACTTATCTGTTCATCACTAATTAGGGTGTCAAATACAGCGGTCAGATAATTATCTTCATTAAGAGATAATATTGATAACATAGACTCATGAATGCCACCTGAAAAATAGGAATATTCAAGAGCAATATAATCCCTATCCTTAGCTTTAAATTGATTAAAATTAGGTGGTGAACCCCAGCTGCCCATTTTTAAAGTATCTATAGTGTTTCCTTTCTCTATCAAAATATAACCAGGACACATATGACAATCTTGTATGTTGTTTTCTGCTCTAACAGTTACTTTATTGAAACTATTGTTACAGCTAAAGAATAGAGGTATAATAAACAAAAAGTAAACGTTGTTTCGCATATGAAATCGAGTCAGTAAATATAGTTTTTAAAGTTAATAAACTAGCGTATAAGCCTTTTTTGGTCTTGTTTTTAATTACGGTAAAGGTTAAATCCATAAAGATGAAAAAATAAGTTGCAAAACCGTTTTAAGCCAATTGAAATCAGATCAAAGATATAATGCATTTTGCAACTTGATTTAGATTCACGTAAATTGAAATGGATTGACATAGAATAATCTAAATTAACATAGATTAATGCGTTGTTCATTTAGGCTAACCCCTAGAAAGCGTAGTTTTTGAACCAACTTAATTTAACTCAATTTAGATAGATCTAGCTTGGATTTCTGTTGCACAAATGTGCAAATAAATGGCTTGCAACTTCGTTTGTAACAGGGCGAAACTGCGTTTTAATGTAGTTTAGGTTTTGTTGTGTACTGTTTTTTCTTAATTCGATGTAGAATTTGGTTCATTCTTTAATTCATCATCTCCATCAGGCCCAAAAGGAGGTCCTAGGGTTTTTTCACCATAGCCAGCTCCATATGTGCCAGTGTCGCTATGGGTCTCAAATTCATCTCCGTAGTAACCATCCGTACCAGTCCCATCTCAATGTAAGGGAAACAAGAAATCTACCTTTGCGGACTCTGAATTATAAAATGCTGGAATTATTTCTGTAACGAATTCCTCATTTTCAACTGCATCTCTTATGATAGTGGATTTTAAAATGAGCTCTTCCATCGTAAGTTCCACATGCTTTTTTACAATATAATCTAAAGAAGCATTTGATGGCGACGCAAGAGCACTCATTCTTCAAGCGGTTTATTAAACTATTGGATTTGGTTTGACTAAATTTTTAGACTAAAGGTTAGATAATAGGGGCAAAGCCTCTACCAGAGCGGAATAGTTGAAGTCACATTAATTGTTCCGCTTTTTT
>TARA_B110000967_G_scaffold162700_1_pt1 | contig 11239 bp, 9 predicted proteins | sample TARA_B110000967 | Tara Oceans TARA_B110000967 (sample SAMEA4397903) | marine metagenome | biome: Polar Biome; feature: [DCM] deep chlorophyll maximum layer (ENVO:01000326); material: water (ENVO:00002006), including particulate matter (ENVO:01000060) such as... | depth 35 m
TCACTTTTTACTATTGCGTTATTTATTGCTGTATAGAATCCAGCAATTTTAATTGCTAAATATTCTCTGTCTTTTCTTTCCCACCTTTTAGAGAAATTAAGTTCGTAATTGTAAACGTATTCTGGTTTTAAGTTGTTGTTTGGAACAACTAGGTTTCCATCTTTCTCAAATACTTTTCCGTAGTCATCTACATTAGGGGACCTAAAGCCAGATGAACCAATTAATTCACCTCTAAAACCATGTTCGTCTTTATATTTTAAACTAATACTTCCCGAAGGTGCTCCTGTATTAAATTTTATTTCACTGAAAGGAAAGTTAATTAAAAAGGTATCGGTAAAAGAAGAGTAGTTTACGAAGTAACTGTAACGAGCACCAAAAGTAGCGGTTAGTTTTTTGTATAATTTTTTATCCATTGAAGCGTAAATTGCTCCAGAGCTAATTCTATTATCTCCATTTGGATAACGAGTTTGGGTTGCTATTTCTTCGTTACTATTTATGTTCTTTTCAGTAGCTGAAGACCTCACAATGTTATGACTTAACTCGGCTCCGTAATAAAGGACCTCTTTGTCAGATAATTTTTTCAAAAAATCAGCATTTAAACTGTACACATATACATTTTCATTTTCGGAAAACAATTGAGTATCTTGATACCTTCTTGAAATTCTGTCTTCGTCTATTTTTTGAAATGCAGCCATAAGAGTAAAGTAGTCTGCAAATTTCATTTCTTTTTTTGATTCAAATTTAAGTGCAGAGAGCAACCTTTTTTGTGGCCCATAATACCATTCGGCATATTTCAACGCTCCATTTCTGTATTCATTCAATTTATCAAATCTATTGATAGCACTAGATTGTGAATATTGTAAATTTAATCCTAGGATATAGTCGTCATTTATTTTATAAGTAAACTTTTGTAATAAGTCTAATTGGTTGTAGCTAGTTTTTGGGTGAGAGTTTTGATTCGGATTAGACACCATAGAGTCTATTCCGTTTAGGGTAGTAACATAATTGTTGATTTTCCCAAAGTTTTCGTAACCGTGATTCCTGTTCTTTCCCATTTTAATATCATCAAAACTTGAAAAGGTAAAAGAGGTTAAACTTCCCCATTTTTTTCTTCCGTAACTAAAGTGAAGGTGGTTGGTTTTTTCTCCATTTGCACTTCCAGCTCTTGTCATGAAATTTGTTCTGGACACTGCATTTGAGTCTAAAGATAATTCTGGATTTTTGGTATGAAAATGAATTACCCCTCCAAGTGCATCACTTCCGTAAATTACTGAACCTGGACCGTAGAAAACATCAGTACTCTCAAAAATGTTATTATCAACTGTAATGGAATTTTGAAGATGACCACCTCTATAAATAGCATTATTTAATCTAACCCCATCTATTACAAGTAAAATTTTATTGGCTTCAAATCCTCTAATTATTGGACTTCCGCCACCAGATTGTGATTTTTGAACCAAAATATTACTATTTTTTTGTAACATGTCCGCAGTAGTTTGCGGCATAGATTGTTTCATTTCTGCAGAGCTTATTTTTTCAATACGCACAGTAGAAAAATCTTTTTGGATACTTTCTCTTGGAGGTTTTATATCAATCACAGGCAACATAATTTCATTAATCATTTTCACAATATACTCGTTCTCTATTATTTGTGAAAAAGTTCTTTTTTCTTTGGCAAATGATTGGTGAGAAAAATAGATGAGTTCTTTTATTTCAAAATCATTTAGGCTCACTTTACCATTTAAATCACTGTAGAGTTTTATTGTTTTAGACCGGTTTGTAACCAAGACATTATTGATCGGTTTTTCAGTTTGGTAATTCTTAATTGTCACAGTTTGTCCTATTCCAACAAATTGGAACAATAGAAAAACGAGTATGATAATTTTTATTTTGAACATTTAGTACTTTTCATTTAGAGTATTTTGGCTACAAAAACTTTACCAAAGTAGAGAAACAAAGATATATTTTTAAGTTTTATTTTATGCTTTTAAAACTTATCATTTTTAATGATGAAACTTTAAGCTTTAAGTTGTAAATTTATCCTTTACAAAATCGATTAATAACCCTATTAAACATTTTATAATTAAATGATTATTAAAAAGTTACTTCTGTTTTTATTTATTTTAATTAATTTCTTTTCTTACTCACAAGAGATAGAAGGAGACTGGTATGGAGAAATGGTTCTTGGAGCTAGAACTGCGAAACTAATATTATCTATTGGTGATGATTTAGAGAAACTAACAATTACAGAGAAGAATCCTTTCACGTTCGAATTAGATAGTTTTTATTATTATGAAAATGAAGTTGTTTTTTATCTCAATCGAATAAATTCAAAATTTGTAGGAAAGCTAGATAGAGAATTTATAAAGGGGGAATGGACCCAAAACGGGATGGTTTTTCCACTTGTTTTTTCAAGAGATGAAAACAGTGCTGCAGAAGAATTAAAGCGTCCACAAACTCCAATTCCACCTTTCGATTATTATACCGAAGAATTAACTATAGAAAACCAAAACTCATCTATCAGTTTATCAGGAACTTTAACTTTGCCAGCTAAGGATGAAAAGCAATATCCTGTTGTGGTTCTTATTTCTGGTTCTGGTCCGCAGGATAGAGACAGTGAAATGTTGGGACATAAATCTTTTGCTGTAATTACTGATCATCTTGCCAAACAAGGAATAGGAACTTTTAGATATGACGAAAGAGGAGTGGGGAAATCTACTGGGAAATATGTTGGGAGTGATTTGAATGATTTTTATAATGATGTGGATGCAATTGTGAATCAATTGTTGGAACGAAAAGAAGTAAAAATTTTAGGGTTATTTGGGCACAGTGAGGGAGGAATTATTGCTCCACTATATGCTTCAGAAAATAAAAAGAAAATAGATTTTGTGATAATGATGGGAGCTCCAGGAGTTCCTATCCCTGAATTGATGCACAAGCAAAGAAGGAATCAATATGAAATTGCAGGAATGGGCGAAGAGGCAATTTTGGCAAATAGAGAAATGTTTGATAAAATTGATGTTGCGGTTCTCAATTCAACTTCTCAAGAAGAAAAAGTTACAGCAATTAAAGAGATTACAAAAGAAAAATACACAAAAGACGGATTGAGCGAAATGGAAGTTAACTCTGTAACTAATCAAATCTTGGTATTTGTAGACAGGCCTTGGTACAATAGTTTTATTGTAATAGAACCTCAAGATTATTTAAGAAAAATAAAATGCCCAGTGTTGGCAATGGGAGGAGGAAAAGATATTCAATTAGATTCAGAATCAAACTTGAGAGGAATTTCTGAGGCTTTGAATTCTAAAAGATTTTACAAAGTAGATAATACGATTGTTACTTTTGGAAGTTTGAATCATCTAATGCAGCCTGCAGTTACAGGAAATGTGGCTGAATATGCAAAAATTGAAACAACTATAGATAGAGGCGTATTATTTACAATTTCGGAATGGATAAAAGAATTAAAATAAAAAAGAAATGAAAAGCTTAAAAGTGTTTACTTGGATAGTATTGATAAATATATACTTAGTAATTGTTGCAGGAAGTATTGTGCGTATGTCTGGATCCGGAATGGGATGTCCAGATTGGCCTAAGTGTTTTGGCTATTTAATACCGCCAACAGAACAAAGTCAATTAGAATGGAAGGATAATCATGCCTTTGAAAAAGGTCAAATAATAATTCTGGATGAATCTTTAGTGGTAGCAAAATCTAATTTTACTACTGCCATTTCAGTTAATCAAAATAATTGGGAGAGTTATACCAAACACGATTACGCAGTATTTAATGTATACCATACTTGGATAGAATATATAAATCGACTATTTGGTGCGCTCTTAGGGTTCTTCGCTTTATTAATGATTTATTTCGCAGCAAAAAAATGGAAAGTCAATAAATGGTTTTTGTCGCTTTCGCTTATTCAGTTGTTTTTTATTTTGTTTCAGGCTTGGCTTGGTAAATTAACTGTAGATACGAATCTTAATCCTTATATGATTACTTATCACATGCTAGGAGTTACCGTTATGATTGTGATTCAATTGTTGTTACTGAAATTAATTAGCAGAGAAAATACACAAGCCAAATCAGAAGGTAATAAACTACACGACACTATAAAAAAGGTAGCATTTGCAGGAATTGTATTAATGATAATTCAAATTATTCTTGGAACACAAGTAAGGCAACAAACCGATTTAATGATGGATGCAGGAATAGTACGTGAATTAATTCCGCAAGGATTTGATTATGTGTTTTATATTCACCGTTCGTTTTCATTTTTGTTAGTCTTTGCAATAGGATATCTGTATTTAAAACTGAAAAAGAACTCCATTTTTGTAAAACCACTTAACTATTTGGTTGTTTTCACAGTGCTAGAAATCATAGCAGGAATTGTGTTATTTTATTTTGGAATGCAAGCTTTTGCTCAACCTATTCATATTATTTTGGCAATTCTTATCTATGGATTTTTTGTAGAATTGTTTTTGAGAACACTCTCGAAACTTCAATCTTCGGTAGATTAATTTTTATTCTGCGTAAAAAAATGTATTTTAGATTTGATGGCAAATTCCAATGAAATAAAACTAAATAATAGAACTCAGTATTGTTTGTTTCAAACAATTGGTTGGGGTCTATTTGTTGTAATTGTAGGTTTTTTAAATTCTAATGACGGAGGAAGTAGAGTAAACCTTGTTCTTTTTTTAGGATTAGTATTTGGTGTAAATTTATTAATCAGTCATTTTTACCGAATTCAAATAATCCGATTCAATTGGATATTGAAACCAATTGGAAATTTATTAATAAGGATATTAATTGCAAGTCTCGTTTTAGGGATTATGTTTTCAATAACTACTAGTTTAATAAGATTAGGAATAGGGCAAGCTGGAGATTCTTTTTTTGCAATAGATATTATAATTCTTGGTGTCTTGGTTTATTTCATTTGGAGTATTCTCTATTTTGTTTATTTACTTTTTTATAAAGTAAGAAGAGAGCAGTTCAAAAACATGGAGATGCACGCGCTTAATACCGAGGTAGAACTAAAGAATCTGCGTTCACAATTGAATCCTCATTTTATGTTCAATGCAATGAATAGCATTAGAGCCTTAGTGGATGAAGATCCTGAGCAATCAAAAAAAGCAATAACTCAATTGTCTAACGTGTTAAGAAATGCCTTAGTTTATAGTAAGAAAAATCTGATTAGCATAAAGGACGAAATGGCAATTGTAGATGATTATTTGAGCCTTGAGAAGATTAGATACGAAGAAAGATTACAAGTAAGGAAAGAGATAGATGAGAAGAGTTTATCGGTTCTTATTCCTCCACTTTTATTGCAAACGATTACCGAAAATGCAATAAAGCACGGAATTGCTAAATTGATGAGAGGTGGGATCATTAGTTATGAAATAAGGATTATAGAGAACTATTTATCTGTTATAGTTTCTAACACAGGAACACTGGATGAAAGTCACCAATCCGAAACAGGGATAGGAGTGAAGAACACAATAAAAAGATTGAAACTGATTTATGGGAATGATGCCACATTTGATTTAAGGCAAGTAGCAGATGAGGTAAAGTCAGAAATATTAATATTATTAAACGCCCCCAATGAGAACAATAATAGTAGATGATGAAAGACTAGCAAGAAAGGAGCTTCATGCATTACTGAAAGAACATTCGTTTATTGATGTAATTGAAGAATGCGCTAATGCCTTTGAAGCGAAAATAGCAATAGAAAAACTAAAACCAGATTTAGTTTTTTTGGATATTCAAATGCCAGAAAAAACAGGTTTTGATTTGTTACAAGAATTAGAATTTACACCTCATATTATTTTTGTAACCGCTTATGATGAATATGCAATTAAGGCATTTGAAGTAAATGCATTTGATTATATTCTTAAGCCTGTAGATCCGGAAAGATTAGCTAAAACATTGGGTAAAATAAAAGAAGAAATAGAAAGCGAAGAGGCAGAAGAGGAACAAATTAGTACCGAAAGACTTTCTTACGGAGATAAAATATTTATAAAGGATGGAGAAAAATGTTGGTTTGTAAAATTAGAAGATATCCGCTATTTTGAATCGGTAGGGAATTATATAAAAGTATATTTTGATGACAATAAACCACTGCTATTGAGGTCGCTAAACAAAATTGAGGAGAGACTTGAAGACAAACAGTTTTTTAGAACTAATAGAAAAAACATAGTGAATGTAGCATGGGTGAGTAAAGTGGATAATTGGTTTAGTGGAGGATTAAAGCTAACTTTAAAAACAGGCGAAGAAATTGAGGTTTCGAGAAGGCAGGCCCAAAAATTTCGTGAAATAATGAGTTTATAATTGAATGAAGAACATTCCTAAAACATATGAAATTGCTATACAAGCCTCTATTGAAGCTGGAATTGCGATTATGGAAGTTTTTCACTCCAATGATTTAGGAGTTATTATTAAAGCAGATAATTCTCCAGTGACAAAAGCAGATATAATTTCTACAGATATAATTTCTTCCTATTTAAAAGAAACTCATATTCCAATTATAGGAGAGGAGGATGAACCAGAAAAGTATGAAATAAGAGAGAAATGGAGCAAAGTTTGGATTGTAGATCCCTTAGACGGAACAAAGGAGTTTGTAAAAAAGACGAAAGAATTTACAGTAAATATTGGACTTGTAGAGAATGGATTGCCAATTTTTGGAGTTATTTATGTGCCATCAACTCAGGAGTTATTCTTTGGTGGAGAAGAAACGGGAAGTTACAAATTCATTCACAAGGTAAAAGAGGAACTTGGCTCACAAATAAATAATGCTATCCATTTGCCAACAGAAGAAACTCCTCACGATACTATTGTGGTAACAGGAGGAAGAAACACACAACTAAGCTTTTTTAATGAGTCTCCAAGAATACAGAAACTAAATTATTCTGAATTTACATTTATACAACTTTCTAGCTCTCTCAAGTTTTGTAGAATTGCGGAAGGAAAAATGGATATTTATCCTCGTGATTATCCCTGTATGGAATGGGATACTGCTGCAGGTCATGCTATTGTGAATGGTGTTGGGAAAGACTTGTTTGACATCAACACGAATAAAAAATTAACTTATAACAAAGATGATTTATACAACCCTTTCTTCCTATTAATATAGTTAGACAAGAAGTTAATACCGAGTATTTTTATTTTTGGCATTGAACTTGTGTATAACACTTCAAATGTTCGATTTATTCAGCATATTAGTTGATTATTGAAAATAGATTGTTATTTTTAAAACTTATAAAAGAAAAATTATGAAAAAGAAGTATATTATTGGAGCAATCCTTTCATTTGCAGTACTTGGAACAGCAGTAGCGCAAGACAATGAAAACCTTGTAAAAAACGGAAGTTTTGAAGAGACAAAAGGGAAGTTGAAAAGATTAAAACAAGTAGATAAAGCAGAAGATTGGTTTTCGCCAACTTCGTTAAGAGCCGATTTGTTTTCTACAAAAGCAGCAGGAACAGAAATAGGAGTTCCGCAAAATGCTTATGGAAAAGAAGAAGCTTCTGACGGAGACAATTATGCAGGAATTATCGCTTATTCTTACAGAGGAAAAGACCCAAGAACATACATAGCAAAAGAGCTAGATATGAAATTGGAAAAAGGAGTGAGGTATTGTATTTCTTATGACGTAAGTCTTTCCGATTTATCTAAATATGCAGTAAATAATCTAGGAGCACATTTATCTAAAAGACCATTTGAAGTAGATGGGAAGAAAGATATAGTACTAGGAAAGAAAGAAACAGTTGTAAAAGTTGGAGATAACAAAGTGTTTGAAAAAAGATACAGTTGGGAAAAAATGTGTGCAGAATATGAAGGAGTAGGAGGTGAAAGATTTATTACAATCGGAAACTTTGATGAAACTGCAGAGACTAAGTTTCTTAAATTAAGAAAGAAAAAAGATTTTAAAGGAACTCAAGTTCCAATGGCTTACTATTATATTGATAATGTAAAAGTAGTAATTATAGAAGAAGGAGAATCTTGTAATTGTGATGATGTAGTCGAGTCTGAAGTTGAAAGAATAATTTACAGCAAAGCAAGTACTTCAATAGAAGGATTTACAGTAGAAGAAAAAATTGATAACTCTACAGTTTATTTTGCTTATTTAAAAGCAAATTTATTGCCTAATACAAAAGATGATTTGGATGTATTAGCTGAGGTAATGATTGAAAATCCTCAACTTAGATTGACTGTTTTTGGTCACACAACTAAAGATGAAGCACTGGCAGCAAGATCTAAAGAAGAACATTTAGGATTGGCTGATAGAAGAATAGGAAATGTAATTGAATATTTAAAAAGTCACGGAATTAGTGAAGACAGATTTAAAAGAGAAGTAATGAATGATTCAGCTCCAGACTCTGATGAAGGAACTATGGTAGCGAAAGCTAAAAATAGAAGAGTTACTTTTAAAAAACAATAGAAAATAATAATAGGATGAAAAGACTCAGTGAAAGCTGGGTCTTTTTTTTGGATAATATTAAAGAATATCAGCAACAATAAAGTTGCTGCCTGTGATAACAATGAAATTATTCTTGTTGGATTCATTCTTAGCTTTCTCAAGCCCTTTAGAAACCGATTTATAAGATTTTCCAGTTATTCCGATCTTAGATGCTATCTTTTTTAACTCCTTTCCTTTAAGAATCCTTTCATTAGAAGAAGAGCAAAAATAGAATTGGGTATTTTCAGGAAATAACTGTAACATATTTTCGTGATTTTTATCGTCTGCCATTCCAATTATTACTTGCAATTTTTGGAATGAGTAAGTTTCAATCTCTTTTATTAAAGACTCAATTCCGTTTAGATTATGAGCTGTGTCAAGAACTATAAAAGGATTTTTACTAATGAGTTGAAATCTTCCAAGTAATTTGGTGTTTTTAATCACATTTTTCAATCCATTTTTTATACTTACTTTATCAATTTTCCAGCCGGTTTTATTTAATACTTCAATGGTTTGCAAACATGTTTTAGCATTTTTTTGTTGGATGTTTCCTTTCAAATCCAATTCGTATTTTTCTTCTATATTTTCGTCTGAAAAATAAATAGGAGATTTTAATTCGTTTGCTATTTTTTCAAAAATAGGTTTGGTAATTGAATTGGTTTCACCAATTACAACAGGAGTATTTTTTTTTATTATCCCGCCTTTTTCTTTTGCAATGAGCTCTATGGTGTCGCCAAGGATAGCCGTATGTTCTAGTGAGATATTTGTAATAAGAGAAACTTCAGGTGAAATTATATTCGTAGAATCTAATCTTCCTCCAAGGCCAGTTTCTATGACATTGATGTCTGTTTGTTTTTTTTCGAAATAATGAAAAGCCAAACCTACAGTCCATTCAAAGAAAGAAGGGGTTATTTCTTGCAATAAATTCTTGTTTGTATGAACGAATTCAATGACTTCTTTTTGGGAAATAGATTCTCCGTTTATTCTTATTCTTTCTCTAAAATCTTTGAGGTGAGGCGAAGTATACAACCCCACTTTGTAACCCGCTTCTTGAAGCACAGAGGCAATCATATGCGAAGTAGAACCTTTCCCATTGGTTCCGGCAACATGAATAGTCTTGATGTTGTGTTGTGGATTGTTTAGCAATTCACAAATCTTAGTGATATTACCTAAATCAGCTTTGTAAGCTTTTCCTCCTAATTTTTGGTATTGTGGAAGTTGAGAGAATAAAAAGGCTAAAGTTTCTTGATAAGAATTCAAGGTAGATTTATTGAAGCGTGTAATTAATTAAACGGTAAGCAATGCTTATTTCTTCTCGTTTACTATTAGCAGAAAACATGTATTTTAAGCCGTCTCGCTTTGCTTTATTTAAAAGAACAGCATCCGAGGTTGTAGTTTCTCTCCTGCTTGATAATACCTGTACACTAGTCACTCTTCCTTTTCTATTTACAAAAAGTTTAACTAATACTTTTCCTTGTTCTTGAGTTGGGTTTTTGAATTCTGGATTAGATCCATCTCCCGAACCTATTTTACCAAAACCTTTTAATCCAGGACCATTTCCCTCATTTTCTCCAATTCCAGAATCGTTACCTTTTCCATCCTCCGAACCTTGTCCTTCTCCACTTCCATCTCCACCAAAAGCATTTGCAGCAGAAGCCTGAGCATTTGCTTTCTTTTCGGTAGTTGTTGTAGATGAAGTTTTACTGGCTTTTTTATCTGATTTTTTAACAGCAGATTCAGTTTTTTGAGTAACCACAGGTTCTACCACATTTTGAGACTCTTCTGATACAGTTTCAGATTCTGAAGGAGAAGCACTGCTTCCGCCCCTAGAACTAGATCCACTTGGAGTGAAATCCATCAACAAAATTACAGGCTCTTTTTCCACTTTCTTTGTGTCCATAGTGAAAGCAAATAGCAAAAGGATTACAAGCAAGTGTGTAACACCTGATATAATTAATCCTAATTTCCTATTTTTCTTTTCGTCCTTACTCATTGTACTGTATGTTTCTTTGTTTAACGAAGTTTACACAAAAGAGTTTTAATTAAAACTCTTTATTTATCCGCCATGATGGCAATTTTCATTTTTCTTTCCTTTGCTAAGGAAATAATTTGAATAGCAATTCCGTAGTCTGAAGTCTTATCTCCGTACAATGCAACTAATCTAGTTGTATCTGAAGCAATTGCTGTTTCTATTGCATCTCCTAACTGTTCGAACTGAATTACTTTTTTATTCAATAAAATGGTATTATCAGGCTGTATCACAACAGTTGCTAATGCTGAACCAGGTTCGGCAGTTTCTCCTCCTTGCGGTAAATCTACATCTACTGCATTTTTTGCTAAGGCAGATAAGATGATAAAGAATATCAAAAGCAAGAATACTAAATCCGTCATGGAAGACATTCCACCTTCTATTTTGACTTTATTTTGACTTATTAAACTCATATAAATTAATTTTTGTATCGATAAATTCAATGAAAACCTTTGTCACATTGAGCGGAGTCGAAATGCGTTAGTTTCCTGGCTCTTCCAATATATCAATAAACTCTATCGAGTGAGCCTCCATGTTTTGTACAACTTTAGATACTCTTGACACTAAAAAATTGTAAAAGAAATAAGCTAAAATTCCTACGATAAGTCCGGCAACTGTTGTTACCATTGCCATCATAATTCCTCCTGAAAGTGTTTCAAGAAAATCAGCTTTTATTCCTGTATTCTTCAAATCATAAAATACTTTTATCATTCCCAATACTGTCCCCAAGAAACCAATCATTGGAGCAATCCCAGAAATTGT
>TARA_B110000967_G_scaffold135227_1_pt1 | contig 11223 bp, 4 predicted proteins | sample TARA_B110000967 | Tara Oceans TARA_B110000967 (sample SAMEA4397903) | marine metagenome | biome: Polar Biome; feature: [DCM] deep chlorophyll maximum layer (ENVO:01000326); material: water (ENVO:00002006), including particulate matter (ENVO:01000060) such as... | depth 35 m
TATTCTGTCTTTATTTAATTCAGATATTTTGTTTGCTGATCTTATTATAGCTTGCTTACCGTCTTGCGGCATTAGTATAGACTCCGCAGCTGCCACTGCATTTACATTCCTGTTTTTAACACCCCCAATGGTTGTTGCTGAAATACCAAATACACTACCGACAATACCTTCATCTAGTATTCCTCTCCACTCTTTGCTCCAATCCACACCTCTATCTAATCCTCCTATCCATTTAGGAGCAGAATCAAGCACTAAAGTTGATACTTTTGTACCTGCTTCAGAAGCAAATTCACCGACTGTGTTTATACCATATTGAGCAAGTAGTTTTTGAGTACCCCCTCTTATTAAATCATCTGCAGCTTTTTTCATGCCGGTATCAGCCAGTATTCCTGATCTTTTAAGAATACCTCTAGTGACTAGTTCAAAGCCCGCTTCTACAGTACCTGTAGCTAAAGCATTTGCTACTAATACACTGGTGTTTATTGAGGAATCTTTGCCAAATTCTTGTTCAAATTTACCACCAGCGCTTGAAGCTCCAAGAGCTATTATACCCCCAACCCCAGTTGAAGCTGCCACTATAGAAGGCAAAGACTCTAAAGCCGCACCAACAGCTCGTTGACCAGCTTGTAAATAGTCGCCATTTTCTAAGTCTTCTGTTATTGTCTGAGTTTCATAATCTCTAATAGATGGTTCTAAAAATGAAATAAATTCCTGAGAACCCCGGCTTAAGGCGCCTGCATTGAAACCCATATTGCTAGCACTAAACTTTTTTACATTCATTAAAGTTTGCTTTTGCTCAGGAGTACCTTCCCATTGATCATCAAAAGCGCTTAAAGCTGCCTCTGTTAAAGAATAATCAACCATGGTGGCAAAATCCGAAGAACCTTTAATAAAGCTAGCAAAACCCCTAGCTGTTTGAGCTCCTAAGCTTTCTAAAAGACTAGGTTGAAATTTTTCTTTTAATAGTTTTACAGCTTTTTCATCTATTTGTTCAGCTGTAATTTCAAACTCTGTAACCCCATCATCTTCATATTCTTTTAGTAATTGCTTACTAGCCTCTTCTTGTAATTTTATTTTTTCATCATCTTTTATCTTGCTGTAGTCCTCAGAAGAAACATCAAAGCTGTCTATGCCTCCTTTATCTCTTCTGTCTCTTTCGCGTATTAATCTTTGACTATCTTTATAGCTAAGCTTTTTCTTTTCGGCAACTTCCATTACGTCGAACTGCTCCAAAGAAATATCTTCCGATGCTAAATCCATATCTACTGCTTTGTTTACCGCTGTTACAGGTGCAGTTTCCGTTGCAACAGCTTCTGTCTTTACTGGTTTCGTTTCTTTTAAACCTTTACCCATCATAACTTCTAAGTAAGCGTCATATTCCATTTCATACTTTTTAGCAGCGCCTTGAAGATCCTCTACTGAATATTGTACTCCTTCTAATTCAAACATAATTTAATTTTTATTTGTTAGGGTTTAGTGGATCAAGTCTTTTTTTAGTACTAAGTCTCATAGCATTTTCAAAATCTTTCCTAAACGCTTGTTTATTTAAAGAGCTACCCTCGCCTCTTTCTGTTATTTTTAAAAGATCTAAATAAAATTTGTTTCTTTGCGTACGCTTATTCATATCGTACACTATATTTTCACCGTTCTCTGTATCTTTACCGTATATAGTTATTGTATTTTTATCTCGATTGAATCCTGGAGCAACGGCTGTGTATTCTTCATATATACCAACAGGGTCTTGCTTTAATTCATTATAAAATGCTTTGCCTTCACCTTTACCTGCTTCGAGGCTTGAACCTTTAGGGATTTTTTCTCCTTGTTTATATATATAGGGAGCTTGAAGAGCAGCCGCTTGATTTGTTATAAAATCAACACCATTATCAACAATTGATTGCTTGATCAAATCTTGGTCTTTTTTTTCTTGAGATGTATCACCGTCTACAAATTCTATCCAATTTTTTCCATTTGCTATTGACTCGTCGGGGTTTCTATTAAATATATTATTATTTAACATTGTAGCCTGCAAACGGCTTTGGCCGCCCAGTAAATTAGCGCTAACGCTTTGTCTAATTGATTTTTTGTAAACATCTTTATTAGGGTATACTCCTATAACCTTGCCGTCAGCATTTTTATATTCTTTACCTCCTATATATATAGGGTCGTTTCCATCTTTATAATTAAAACCACCAATGTTTTCTTTAATAGTTTTATCTACATACGGCTGAAAGTTTGGGACTATATAATCAAAAGCAGTTGCTCCTGAATGTGTTACGGTTTTTTTACCCGCTTTAATAACATCGAACCTAATTTCTAGCTCTCCGCTGCCGTTAAGTTCGTGACGAGCCTGAGTTTCGTAAGTCAAACTATCAGAACCAAGTTTGAAAAGGTTATTATTGTTTTCAATTTCACTAGCGGGAGCATTTATATCAAAACCCTCATAAGAACCTGGTTGTTTGTTATAAGCATCTACATAAATCTCTTTGTTTGATAGTAAATTCGTCGTAGCCACCCTATATGTTGTGCCCATTTTGCCTAAAGCTCTTGCTTCTATATTTTGTTCAGGAGTTTGTGTATCTTGCATTTTTATATCAGCAAGTTTTCTAATACCACTTCCAGCATTAATAAAGCTAATAGTTGGATATTTTGTTTCTATATTACCAAAGTCTTTTAGCTGTATATTTTGTTCTGAAAGTATTTTATTCCTACTTGCTAATGATATTTTTTGGTTTTCTTTTTCTTCCGCTCGTCTTCTAGCATTAGCAGCCTCGTATGATTTTGCATAATTACCAAAAGATCCTGCAATTGTTTTCTGCAAATCGGCATAAGCCTGACCAGTTTGAGTGTCTACTACTTGTTTTGGGTTTCTATAACTCATGTTTTATATTTTATTATTCGCTAGCTTTACCGCTCATGTAACTTCCACCGATAGAGGCCAAACTACCAACCATACCTGTTATAGCAGACGTTCTATCTGAAGCTGCTTGAGATTCTCTTTGTTCCGCTCCTGATATTTGAGCCGATAATCTATCCATTTGAGCAGCATCTCTATTTTCCTGCGCGCCAAATACAAATTGTTTTCCTTGAGCTTCAGCCCCTTGTATTCTCTGAGCTTCTGACATTTTTTGCTGTTGCAATTGTTGCTCTCCTTGAGCTCTTAATTTTTCATTCTGAGCTTCTTGAGCTTCTATACTAGCTGAAACACCTTTCTTGCTTTTTAAAGCTGCTTGGGCTAAAGCAGTTGCACCACCAGCACCGGTTCCTGTAGCTCTAACAGCGTCTAAAGTATTAGCTAAAGATATATCAGCTTCTTCTACCTCCATCTCAGCAGCTTGCGTAGCAACACCTAAACTAGCCATAGGGTTGCTTAGCATGGAAGATAAGTTACTGATTCCTTCAAAAGGATTTATAACGTCTTGCCTATCTGCTATTAATTGATCTAAAGCACCTTGAGCTACTGCTTTTTCGTCTGCTGCTTTTTTCTCTGCTTTTTTTGCTGCGCTTTCCCCGAATAAACCGGAAACAAACGATATACCTCCAGATATTAAAGCTGCCGTTACTAATGCCATAATTTTATATTTTTATTTTTCATGTTAATTTGATGATACTACATAATTAGAAGATACTGCAAATAACTCTTTAAACCCTCCTGGATCTGTTCCTCCTATAAATAATTCTACATCGTTAGATATTGTCTGTGGAGTGTCAACTATTATATTATTACCTGTTATTGAAATAATTACAGTTCCAGCTGTTACACCTTCACCTAAAACAACTTTACCAATAACTAATGCTCCATTTATTTGTTTTAACGGTATAGTTGCACTATTAACAACTGCCTGAGAAGTTCTAGCTATAGTTCCGTCTGTAGACATTTCTAATGTTGCATAAAAACCTTTTACTCCAGACACACTATTCCCCCATAATACCTCTTCGTTAAAAGCTGGAGTATTATTAATTACATTAGCAAAATATTTGTTTTCTTTTCTATTAAAACCTATTCTATATTTAGTACCGTCTTCGTAGTAAACGCCTTCTTCGTAACTATATATAGGTAAAGCTATGTCACCTAGAGCAGAACCATGCTCATCAGTATTTAAGCTTTTTACTTCCCACCCGCTATTTCCTTCATAATTAATTGTATTAAATACTTTAGGCATACTAATTCTAGGGTTTAGTATTAGCTTTATAGTAGAAGGAGAAGATGATCCGTAGAAATTATTTCTATTAACACTGCTATCATAATGTCTCCATAGTCCACCGTCTTTAATACTGTAATAAGAGTTTCTTAAACTAAAAGCTTTATCAGGATTATATGTAAAGAAACTGGTCCAACCATTAATTTGTTCATCAAAAGATAGTGTGTTATAATTATTAGCACTTAAAGCAGTTCTAGTATTAAGTACATATTGTTTATTATAAACATCCCAAGCAGCAGTAACACTTCCAGAAGTTTCTCCTGAATTAATATTGCTAAACTCATCTCTAAAATAATCATACATGTGGTAATTAGAAATTTCAGTTATACCATCCATAGATAACCTAAGAACAGCGTTTCTGTCTCTATCTGTAAAGTATTTTCTATAACCGTAAGCAGCAAAGCTACCAGGGTCTCTACTTATACCAAACTCTCCACCATATGGCATTATTGTACCTATAGTAGTATTTACATTAGTAATACTTCCACCACCTTCAGCTGAGTATATAGCGTCTTTATCTATTAATGCTCTAGACACTTTAGATTCCTGAAATATAAGTAAATTAGTATCTTCAGCATACAGTCTTTGTATACTGCCGTTAGCTGGATCAGCTGACTTTGTTATATTTTCACCTATAGAGAAAACGTTGGTTTCATTAATACCAGTTCTAGAATTATATATTCCAGAATATATTAAAGAATTAATTCTGTTAGAAGCGTTAGGTTCATCTTCTACTAAATAAGCTTTTACACCGTTGCTTACAGTAGTATTATTATAACCACCTCTTATTCTAGATTCTTCAATAGCATAACTAAAAGCTGGTTGAGTAGATGACGCTACAGGAAATCCACCCGCACCAACAGGTATACCTTTAGAGCCGTTCCATATAGGCCTGTTACTTTTATTAGTCTTTTTTAAAATAAAAGTGTTAAAATATTCTATTTCTATTACTACACTCATAGGTAAGTTATTGTATATTAAGGGTTAGGGTTAATTCCACCGGCTACTAAATAATATCCATCAACGTATTCAAAAGTAAAGTTAACTGGAGCAGTTGGTTCGAAGGTATAATAGGTGTCTAGATCGTAAGGATCACTTGGAGAAAAAGTGGGTAAACATGTAGCAGCAAACTCCGAGTATGCAGAACCAAATTGTGAATCATTATATACTTTCCATGTATCACATGAAGCTCTACCCACACTTACACCCCCGCAAGGAATCTGTATAACACCTCCATCTTGTGGAGCACCTGAATTTTCTATCATATGAGTCCAAGGTTCTGTTTGTGAAGGATTTGTTGTGTCTACGTAATAATACCATCCAGCAGCTAAATCCACGGAGATAGTTTCAAACAGTACTTCGTCTCCGACTGCAAGACCTAAAGAACCTTGAAAATTGTTAAAGGTAACAGTGTTATTAGCAAAACTAGTCACCATATTTACATATCGTCTTTCTATAAATATTTCCGCATCGTCATCTAATGTTTGTAGGTTGTTAGTAGTTATAGTATTGCCATTGATAGCGGTAATTACTGATCCAGTTACTACACCTCCACCAGCAACGGTATTACCAACAGCTAATGGTCCATTTATTTGTTTTAATGGTATAGCGTAATTAAAAACTGCTCCATCAACTTTAGCAGTTGCATTTTGAAGAACCGCAAGTTGGTTAGGTTGAATAGTGCCTGATACGTTGCTAACCGTAATAGTATTTGAGCCTATTGTTTCTACTGTTGCGGCTCCTACAATAGAAGTGTTTCTAGCTTCAATAAACATTCTAAACCAAGTTTTAGTAAATGGATTTCTACCTGAAGCCTGTGATGTAGTAGCGGTTACAGTTTGTATTTGAAAACTATGAACCTCTAGACCCATATTAATTTTTACTTTTCTTTCAACAGATAGACTAGGATCGGATAGCTTTATAGTAACCGTGTAGTTATCAGCTGGCATATTTGTGTTTTGATAACCAGTATTAGTAATAGCTCCTGTAGAAGAGTTTATTGCAAAATAATTTGATACAGTAGTTCCATCTGATCTAAATTCACTTTCTTTACTCCATGTCAAGTCTTGAGACCTGTTCGAAGGTGGGTTTGAAGCATCTACAATTGTACCGGCAGAACCGTTATAACCAACTAAAGTTATAATATTTTGAATAGTTGGTTGAATAAAATCTGTAGATATAATACCTGTATGAGGAGACGCCTCAGTTGCGCTGCTAAGTATAATAGGGTTTTGATTACCTAAAGTAATTGTTTCGCTAAAAGATGCTTGCTGACCATTCACGGTAGCTGTAAAATTAAACATAAAAACATTTAAAGCACCAACAACGTTAAAATATACATTATCCATGTATGCTTGGGTAGTCACTATGTTATACTCTCCAGAGCCTGCTGCTGTTTCTATTAATTGAAAATAAGCTCCAGATGTTTGTACATTAATACTATTACTAATAACAGAGGCTATAGTAAGTGGAATGTTTATTTGAGAAACAGGTATCTGTTGCCCAAACGCGTCAACCAAATATATAGGAGCTGTTAATATCGCAGGATATACAGGTGGTGTTGCTTGAGTAGGCCATAAAGCCTCTGTAAAAGGAGCTGTGTTATACGAGTTTATACCAGCAGCCGCTATTCCACTGCTGCTAGTAGTTAATATACTTTGGTTTATATCAGCAACTAAGCCGACTGTTGATGTTTCCCAAAATATATCTAAAGAGCTAACAACAGGTTCTGTTTCATAAATAGCCAATTCTTGAATACCAGGTCTAGCAAAAGAAGAAACTGTAACAGAATTTCCAGCCGTCATTGACACAGAAGAAGTTGTATCAATAGTCGCTGGTGCTTTATAATAAAGTTGAGTACCATTAGTTACAGATACGTTTTGATTTAAAGTAACTGTCATTGGTGCGCCTGCATTAAGAACAATATCTAAAACAAAAGTAACCTCAGGCACACCGGTCCCAGACAATGAGTCGCCAATGCTCAATAAACTCGTTGTTGAAAGTTCTATAATATTTGTAGAAGTATTAGCCCGTGCTGTTATCAAGGTACCAGTTGCTGGTTCAGGTGTAAAACCGCCTGAATCAACTTTTAGACCCTCTGGCAAACCTGGTCCTGTTACATTGTCACCAATTTGAATATTAGATGTATCTCCAGATACACCTACTATTTTTATTAAATCACTGGTAATTGTTGAAGAAATTGTACCACTAAAAGTAAAAAAATTAGTTGTTGCTATTTGACCTATTTTAGCATTAGTACTTATTTTAGCTATAAGAGGGTTAGAAGCAAAAGAGTAAAACTGAGGAAAAAGATTAGGACTAGGTGGCTCTTGATTGTCATAGTCAAAAAGCGTATTCATATCTGCTATAGACGTAGCTGTGTCAGTAGCTGTTCCAGGAAAATATTGCATACTACCTTCCCCAGTGTTAAGAGTTATAGTTTCAGAAGAATTTTGCACTCTACCAAAAAGTTGTACAGAACTTCTATATAGCTTTTGATCTGGGCCTATTTCTGTTAAATCTCTAGGTACTTTATTAATATTGTCACTTATTAAAGCTATGTGAGAAGTACTACCTAGTTCTAAGGTAGAATCTGTTGGATAAGAAGCCATAATGCCGGGTAAATATACATTGTAGTATTCTTGTTCATTTTGTTTCACAACAACCTTAAGAGAATACCAACCTGTTGGATTATAATCAGCAGAAGATATTACTCCATTGTAAATACCAGGTTCTCCACTTGTAAAATTCTTAGTGGTTCCTATTACTTTATTTATTGAAAGTTTTATAGAATTACCTAACCAATCTATAGGATTAACACTGTTGTCTATATAAGAAGAAAATAATGTGGATCCAGAAAAGCTATTACCATTTATTTCTAAGTAACTTGAATTATTAGAAAGTATAGTAGTAGATTGTCTACCATATCTATCAGATAAAACAATACCAACTTGATACGTTCTATTTGTTTTTAAAGAACTACTAGGATGAGAAACAGAGCTTGTTGTGTTTATAGCTTTAGAAGCTGGTTCAAAAATTAAAGCGTCGGATACGGACAGCGTGACGTCATTACTTAAAGTAATAACAGAGCCAGTTTTCTCTGTAATATAAGTTCCTAGAGGTATGCCAGGAGCTATAACTCTACTACCGCCATTTATAGTACCGCTAGCACTAGCAATTGTAATTGAGTCAGAACTATCCACAGAGCTAACCACGGCTGAACCGATATTTAGGTTAAACTCTGACTTTTCAGATACTAAAACATTGTAATCTATATTAGGTGGAGGAGTGTGCTTGTCTTGAAAATTTCCATAAACAACTCTGTTACTTATTATTTCTTGAGAAAGAGCTCTAACTGGTACCTTATCATATACTCTAGTGATATCATTCGACGGCAGTGTTTTATAAGGTTTTTTAGAATTATAAGTGTAAGTAAGAAAATTTGGATCACCTATAGTTAGCTCTACTCCGGAAGATATAGTTTGTATATCGCTAAGTGTTATAACTCCACTAGTTGTAGAGTTTTCATCATACTCAAAGCTAACAACAGTTGGGTTACCAGTTATACCTGTACCTGTTACTATTTCATCTATTTTAACGCCTCCTTGTAAATTTGTAAAAAAAACTTCCTTTGAAGCTGTAGAAGATGAACCAGTAGTAAAAACTCCAGAAGAATTTTCTATATCGCTTATACTAACAGTGTCTACAACTTTAACGCTTAATCCATCTGACTCTTTATATAGTATATCGATGCCTGTAATTTTCAGAGCTTGACTAATATTATAATTAACAAAAGGTAATGGCACTCTTAAGTCTAGCTGATTTACTTTATTTTCAACAAAAGTAACAACAGAACTTCTAAAAGCACTTGACTCATCACTAATTTTATTAAGGTTATCTTTATCAGTGTACATAAAATACCCGTCTTGTTTGGGAATAAATGAAGCCTGCGTAAAAGTAGAAAACAAAGAGTTTTCTCCGTCGTCAAATTTAAACCTGTAAGCAAATCTAACAAATTTATCTTCCAAGAAAGAAGAATCACCTGTAAACCTAGGATTGTAATATGTGTTTGAATTAAAAACTAATCTTTGACCAGGAGTTAAAGAAGGTAAACTTCCACCTAATACGGTTATATCCCAATTAGAGTTAACAGTATCGTAAATAGCAGTGTCTAGTGTAACGCCATCAATGTCTACTACATAACCAGTAGAGGTATCAATATAGGAAACCGAAGCACCTGTGTTATAATTATCCGCTGTCACAACTAACTCACCTTTAACGCTACTTATAACGGCTGCAGTGCTAGTTGATGAAACAATTGTACCAGCGCCTCCGTTAGGGTAGTATAAGCTAGTAACATCTTTAAGTGTTGATTCGTAATCACCTACGGTTGAGCCCGCTACGATACTAGGTTGATAAGTCTGTATAGGTGCAAATGGATTGTACTTAGCTACAGATAAATGATCTTCATTTGTGTAATAAGTAGGATTAGAAAGGTTATTATTATTGGCTGATACTACGTTTATTTTACGAGGTTGGTTTCTGTTGTCTGTCCAAAATAATAAGTTTTCAAGTAAATTAACACCGTATATTGGATTTGTTTTAGAAAAATTTAAAAAAGAACCTTCAACTAAAAGAGTTGCAACATCTGATAAAGTATTATATGAAAATATAAAGTTTTTAGATAATGGGTCGTAGCTTGGGTTTATTAAATTAACTTCAGAATAGTTTGTAAAAAACAAATACAAAATAGAACTAGAGTCGTCAGTTAAAAAACCAATACAACTTATATCATTAATACCTGTTATAGCGCTAAAGTCTTCTATGCGAATGTTACCTAAGACACTTTCAAGAGCTCCAACATCAGCTCCTTCTGATCTACTTACTTGAATGTTTGAAGCATTTCTATATTCTCCTGATGGTATAAGTCTACTATCAAGATCCTTGTTCATTTTAGACTTTATAAAAACATTTTTAACTTCTTCCATTTAATTTAATATTTTATCCATTTAGACTTGCCTCTCATTACTTGAACTATTTCATCAAGTTTGATATTAGATAACCTTATCTTAGCGTTTCTAAGTTTTGAAACTTTTTCTCTGTTTAATCTATTTATAACATATTCAGGTTGACCTGATCTGGAAGCCATAACAGCATAGTGCATATAAGCGTACATAGCTTCTTCAGCCATTTTAGGGACTTTAGTATCAAGGTCATAAGCTAAACCGTCAGAAATGTACTCTAAAATGATTAGAGCACTTGCTAGGTTGTTTGAAAAAGACATTTTTCCTTCTCTGTGGTTTATAGTAAACCAACCATTAGTTTGAGAGTACTGTGGATCAAGTCCATATAGTTGACCTTGCCCTATACCTCGGCTATCATCGTAGCCATCGTAGTCAAAATTTACTTGACGTAGGTTGTTAGCTTGACCATTCAGTAAGTTATCATCAGCCGCAGCCCATCTAGCTTCTATTATCGATGTTCCTTCTAAGTTTTCACCAAAGTTATCTTGAGTAGGTACTCCAACGCTATCTTGCAAAGGCATTTCACCAGGATTTGTAGTTAAATTATTAGCTGGGTATATAGGTCTTTTAACACCCATACTATCAATCCAAGACATCTTAACATAATTAACATAATCTTGAGGTATTACCACACTAAGACTAGGTGGTATATTTAATTCTTGAGATTTAATACTGTTAAGGGTGTCGTAGCTAAATTCTTGCATAGCTCGCTTAGCATGAAATATAAGATCGGTTCTTTTAACACTAGGTATATTTTTACCTACCCCAACGTAAGCTACTTGAAAATTATTTATTACGTCGTTTAACTTTATATAGGAATAATCTCCGTAGTTTTCTTCAACAGCTTCGCCAACAGCGTTTCTGTTCCCGTAGTTACCTCCATCTAATCTTTTTAACTGAACAACTACGCTTGTGTTTAAAGGAATTGCAGCTGCTAGAATTATAGTATTACCTACAACAGTAAAAGCATTAATATATTCTGTATAAGTTAAAACACCTGG
>TARA_B110000967_G_scaffold201706_1_pt1 | contig 11183 bp, 9 predicted proteins | sample TARA_B110000967 | Tara Oceans TARA_B110000967 (sample SAMEA4397903) | marine metagenome | biome: Polar Biome; feature: [DCM] deep chlorophyll maximum layer (ENVO:01000326); material: water (ENVO:00002006), including particulate matter (ENVO:01000060) such as... | depth 35 m
ATAATAACAGTATTGGTAGAAAATTCTTCAGTTAATAATGAAATAGCAAAATAAACTAAATATCTACGTTTTTTACATGAAGCAGTAGAATATCGAATTGAAAACATATTAAAAGTTGAAGTCATTAGTGTATTAATTAAAGGATTATCATTAGCATAATAAAATAATACATCCCAAAGCATCCAAATACAATCATTGTTAAATTTATTTTCAACATTGACAAAATCTCTAGATTCACATTTAGATTTATCTTTATTTTTATTGCACAATGTATTAAAATCAATAACCCATTCGTACCAATAACAAGCATCAAGCATATTTTTATTAATAATATGAAAAGAGAATTCATTAATAGCAATAAATAATTCCTTAGGGTCGTCATTCCTATAAACAATTTTTGCGAATTCCATGCTAGTAGCTTTAAGTTTGGAATTGATTAATGTAATGTTATAATCTTGTTCGCGTATAACTTTAACAATTTCTGTACTATTTTTTTTTTTTGATAGATTAAAAACTCCCATTATTTCAGCAAAAATCTGTCTGATAGTATTATTATTTCGAACTTCTAATTCGTTTACAGAATGTCCTTGTCTCATAATATTAGAAAAAACATTAAATCTTTGGTCTAAATATGTAATAATTTTAGGATTTCCTAAATGAATATGCTTACCGAAATAAAAAATAATATAGTCCCATAAATCAATAAAATGTCCAGAACAAATAAGTTCCGCGCTCCAATAACAAGCGTCTTCTATTTTATTTTTTTTCAAAGAATTTAAGAATTGAGTTTTAACCTCTGATTTTTTATATTGAGAAAATGTAATACCTTTAAAATCAGAATGAGTTCGTATATCGTTAATATTATTTTTATTCATATAGTATAACGTAGTAAATATAAAATGAAAAAAAAACGATATTTATAAATTAAAATTTATAAATTCTTTATTATTTATTATTTATTCGGTAATAATTCTAGGCACAACATTAATAGCTTGTAATTCTTGTGAAAGTAACTTATATGAATAGGGTATATTTACTTTAGAAAAATCAGTTCTATTATTACATGTTTTACATAAATGAATATTAACGTCGTTAGAATAAAATTTATTTTGTTTTTCATTATAAGAAGCAATCATACCGCATTTATTACAAGTATAAACACTATATTTATCAGAAACATCGAATAATCTATCGTGGCAAAAGTTTGAAATACCATGAGCGATCATTACGTCACGTTCCATTTCCCCAATACGGAATCCACCATCTCTACTTCTACCTTCAGCTGGCTGTCTAGTTAAATTAACCATAGGACCGATAGAACGACTATGTTGTTTATCATTAACCATATGTTTTAATCTTTGATAAAATACTGGTCCAAAGAATACACTAGTTTCAAGTTGTTCACCGGTTAGACCATTATATAATATTTCATTACCATAACTTTCATAACCAAGATTCAATAGTTCTTTGGCAATATCTTTAACATCTAATCCCCCGAAACTAGTACCATCCCCAAATAATCCAAGTTCAATTAATACTTTACCTAATATGGTTTCTTTTAATTGACCGATAGTCATACGAGAAGGAATAGCGTGAGGATTAATAATAATATCAGGTTTACGGCCTTCTTTCGTAAATGGCATATCGCATTCAGGAACAATATTACCCATAGTTCCTTTTTGTCCATGTCTACTTGAAAATTTATCACCAAGAACAGGTTTACGTAAAGTGCGAATTCTTACTTTCGCAAAGTTATAACCGTCACCATTTCTTCCAGTATAATTTTTATCAATATAAGATTCTTCATTTGTGCGATAGGTTTTACTTTGGTCTTCATATTTAATCACTTTAGTAGGATCATTTCTATTTTCTTTAATAGGAACCGTTTTAGCAATAATAATATCACGATTTTCTAATAGAGTATTTTCAGGAATGAAACCATGTTCATTTAGTTTATCGTAATTACCAAATTTAATACCACGAGTTTTAGTAGAATCGGGTTTACATCTAATAATCTCATCACGAATAATATTTTTATCTTCATCTTTTTCAGTATGATAAATTGTAGCTAAGAATAAACCTCTGTCCAATGACCCTTTATTAATTAAAACGCTGTCTTCTTGATTGTAACCAGAATGAGTCATAATAGCAACATGAATTTGGGTTCCAGATGGAATTTTATTTAATTGAAGAAAATTCATAACCCTAGTATCAACTAATGGTCTACTGGGATAATTTAATACATAAGCAGTTTTATCCATACGTTTATCGTAATTAGTAGCATAAACCCCCATAGCTTGTTTTCCCATTGCACATTGATAAGTATTACGAGGAGCTTGATTATGTTCAGGGAAAGGAACACATGAAGCTAAAACACCAAAAATAGTGCTAGGATGAATTTCACAATGAGTATAATTAAATTTATGACTATTAGATTGTAAGTATTCATTTTTACATTTCATCGCAATCATACTTGCGTTTTGTTCTTCAGGGTCAATATATTCAATAACCGATTCGTTTAATTTACAATTAGTAAGCAAATCATTCCATGATAAATCATTAGAAATAAGGTTATTAATAATATCTTTAGTAATTAGAGCTTTATTATTCGAAACTTTTAAAATAGGTCTTGTTAACCGCCCCCCATCATTACATATGCGTATTTCAAGGTTTTTATAATCAAATATAATGGATGTATAGATATTAATAATACTTTTATACTTTTTATCTTTCATATCGTTATATAACACAATTGGATTATGTGTAATACCTACCCAGCAACCATTAATAAATACTTTGACATTATCCTTAATATCATCAATATTAATATTATTAATATCATCAATATATGGTTGTACATATTGATATAATGATGAACTATTAGATGAAATGGTAAGATGTGCCATATAACCAATATTTTTAACAATTCCAATAGATTGTCCTTCTGGAGTTTCTGCCGGACAAAGGAACCCCCAAGTAGTATTATGTAATTTACGAGGAGCAACTAACTCACCACTCTTTTCTAAAGGAGTATTAATCCTTCGTAAATGACTAAGACTAGAAACATATGTTAATCTATTAAGAACTTGTGCAACACCAACTTTACTGCTATTTGATTGTTTAATGCTGAAATCTCCTGTAGATAAAGCTCGATTAATACCATTTTCAATGGTAGAAGATTTCATAATTTTATAAATATTTGTCATATTAATAATATTAGCATAGTCCTCGGTTGATCTCCAGGAACCATTATTAATTTCTTTAATAATTTGTTTTTGCATTTCTTTAACCAATTTATTAAAGTAATTTCTAAACAAATTATTTAGAAGAGATCCAGATAATTCAATACGTTTATTAAGATATGAATCACGATCATCAGTTGGAATCCAACCTAAACTCGTTTGTATAAGTTTATTTGCCATATATCCTAGTAAATATAATTTTTGAGGGACAGTTTTGCAGTGCGGAAAGAAGTCATTATTTAAAACATCTAAAGCAAATCCTCTTTTTTTGAGTAAACCAGCATCTTTATCCATATTAATAGGAGTATATGTAACTAGTGAAGTTAAATATGCAAGGGCATCTTCTTGTGTTTTATATTTATTAGCATCAATAATAGATGCTTGTAAATAAGGTAATAATTTAGAGCCCTTATTATCGTTTAAATTTATTAAGATATATTTACATATTAATTTATCAGTTAAAATACCCAATGCTTTAAATATTACAAATAATTCAACCGGATTTTTAATTCTAGGAATAGTAATATATAATCCGTGTCCAAACCCATTATTTTTACTAGTAATCATCATTTCAATTTGTTTGGGAGAAATACATTTAAAATCTGGCACTGATTTGATTTCGGCAAACCAGCTCCATTTAGTTGATTTTTTCCCATCAAAACAATAAATCCTATTTTCTGCAGCACGTTCTTGACCTAAAACTGTTTTTTCTGAACCTTTAATAATAAAATATCCACCACAATCCATAGTACATTCACCTGTTCGTTGAGAATTCAGATGTTTATTTTGAGTTAAAACACAAATAGACGATTTTAACATTATTGGCAGTTTGCCAATATTAATTTTAGGTAGTATTTTTTCAATTATTTCTTCATTTTCCATAGTAGCAGAATTACGAATAATATATTTGATATTTAAATCGACAGTCATAGCAGAAGCGTATGTAAAATTACGAAGTTTTGCTTCATCTGGATACATTAACTTAGTTGCTCCGTTATTTTCATGAATTTGTGGAGGAAAAATTTTAAAATTTGTAAAGGAAATCATAATATCTAATAAATATTTATCATGTTCTTGTATATAATCATTTTCAGAATGAATAGTAACCGGATTAAACATTTGAATAGTTCTTTGTATTTGATAATTAACAAAATTATTATAAGATTCAATTTGGTGTCTAACTAAACGTTCTAGATATTGTCCTTTAAAATATGATTCAATAATATTAAACGGTTCTTCTATATAAGACCCTATATGGTCTAAAACGTGTTTATCATTATGATCATAATTATTTGTTTCTTTATCATCAAGGTTTTCTTTACCGTCGATGATATCCTTATTATTTATAGTATATTGAAGATTATTCATATTCGTACTGAGCATTTCGCAATATTGAGACATTTATAGTTTATAATAAATTATAGATTAATTTCAATTTTTTAAAAGAATTATTTTAATAATTTAGGAAATAGTTAAATTTAATATTAGTAAATATAAATATATGTAAAATGAGTGAAAATAAAATATTAACAGTAAATCCAGATTTATTTAGTTTTTCAAATAATAATAATACAAGAAAAAAAAAGGAAAAAGAAATATCGAAAAATAAAATAAAGGTCAAAACTCAACCTAAAAACTTAGAAAAAAATACGTTAAAGAAAAGATCGTTGTTGAGAATGATTCGTCAACAACAAAATGAAAAATATGAAGAAATGTTAGAAAATAATAGTATAGATAGAAAAATAAAAAATAATTTAAATACTGATTTAAATACTGAATATAAAAAAGCAGAAAATTATTTAAAGAATTTGACAGATAAGGTCAATAATCATAACAGCACTTTAAAAAAGCAAAATGTATATAATAATAACGATACAATGAATACTCATACAAATCCAACGAATCTAGAATCTGTTAATAATATAAATGTAAATAATACCGAATCAATATCATTAAAAAATCAACCCCAATACGGTTGTTTAAAAAGTGGTAATTTACCGACATATAGGACATATATGAATCATACTAGAAAAAATTTACCAATAAATACAATACCTGTAATGTCTCAAGAAAATCAAATACCTCAAAATAATCAATCGCCATTAGTTAATATTATAAATGATAATAATAATAATAAAATAAAAAATTATTTAACCAATGGCAATTCAACCAAATATGCGTTTAATAATGATGATAATAAATACAAAGACGTTCAAACTAAATGTAAAAAAAGAAAAAAAATATTACGTAGAACCTATAAAGTAGGTAAAAATAATGCACTAAACAAAATATCAATTTTAGTATCAAATAAAAGTATTCGAAACAATACAACAACCAAGCAACAGTTAATTAAACAAGTATCTATAAATGAGATAAAAGTTTATTTAATCAAACATGGTTTTATAAAAATAGGAACAATTTGTCCTCCAAATTTAATGCGAAAAATGTATGAAACAGCATTGTTAATATGTGGAGAAATCAAAAATCATAATTCAGAAAATTTATTATACAATTTCATCAATAATTCCAATGATGAATAATGTAACAAATGTGATATGTTATTATACAACATGCACAAAATATTATATTCTTTATTGTTTTATTAATAGGATTATCATTGTTATTCCGTGGGATAATTATAATATTATCATCCGAATTTTTTTTCTTATATCTATATATATTTTCCGTAATAGTATTAATATCAATATGAGTATCAATATCATTATCAGTATCAATAAAATGCCCATAATCATTATTCATAATATATTATTATATTAATATATATAATAATATAAAATTTAAATAATTATATTATTATATTAATAAATGCAATCAGACGAAGGAATCTTTAAATTTTATTTCAATTTATACTCGAAATATAAAAGTGAATATAAAGAAAATATAGTAGTATTATTACAAGTAGGTTCCTTTTTTGAGATATATGGTATTAAGATAAAGGAGCCTGAATCAATTCATCATAATATAATATGCGAAGATACAAGTAATATATTAGAAGTATCAAATTTATGTAAATTAAATATATCAGAAAAAACCAGGTCATTTGTAGATGGTGATCAAATTGTAATGGCAGGGTTTCGAGATTATTCATTAGATAAATACTTAACAATATTAACAGAGAGTGGTTATACTGTACCGGTATATGTTCAATTTGGAAGTGGAAAAAACATAACTAGAGAATTAGATAATATATATTCACCGGGTACATATTTATCATACGATGTAGATAAGAATGACAAAATAAGTAATAACATAATGTGTATATGGATGAATATTCATACACCATTAAAGAAAGCCAGTGTAGGAGTTATAAATAAAGAAATTTTAATTTATGGATTATCGGTAATTAATATTTATACAGGAGAATCGTTTATATTTCAATATGAAACAATTAATAATATGATTCCATCTACATTTGATGAATTACAAAGATATATGTCAATATTTGAACCTAATGAAATAATTTTAATCACCCCGTTTGAAAAAAAGGAATTAAATAAAATAATTCAATATAGTGATATTCAAACTAGAACAATTCATTATGTTTCAACCGAAATATTAATAAACGATGAAATAAAAAATAGTATGAATCAAAAATATATAAAAACTATAATCGGAAAATATTTCGGAGAAGAATCATATAATATAAATGAAGAGTTTTCTAAACATGACGTAGCGGTTCAATCATATGTATATTTATTACATTTTATAGAAAAACATAGTATAAATTTATTAAAAAAAATATCTTTACCATTATTTTATAATACATCAGATAGAGTAATATTAGCAAATCATACATTAAGCCAATTGAATATTATAGATAATAACCACAATGATTCAACTCATTATGGTAAATATTCATCCGTATTAACATTTTTAAATAATTGCTGTACTCCAATGGGTAAAAGAAAAATGAAGTTTTTAATTACAAATCCAACGTTTAATGAAAAATGGTTAAATAAAGAATATAATATGATAGAATATATTATAAAAGAGAACATAGAAGTAAACGATATTCGACGTGAACTAAAACAAATTAAAGATATAGATAAGATATGTAGACAAATCGTAACTAAAAAAATATACCCATCTACAATATATCAATTATTTACTAGTATAACGCGTATATATAACATATCAAATACACATATTCAATCAGAATTCTGTGATTATTTACATGAAGATTTAAATAATAATAAATTAAAAGATTTATATAAAGATACTATTGAATATATACAACATTTTTTATTGATGGAAAATTGTAAACAAGTAAATACATTAACGACATTCGAAGAATATATAATTAATAAAGGAGTGTGTGAAGAATTGGATAATTGTATTATAGAATGTGAAAATAAAAAAAAAGATTTTGAAACAATCAAACAATATTTGAATTTAGTAATGCAAGCAAAAGAAAAAAATAATGTAGAATATGTACGAGTTCATGAAACCGAGAAATCTGGGTTTACCTTACAAATAACAAGTAAACGGTCTGTATTATTAACGCAGTATTTGAAAGAAATTGAATTAACTAATTATAATGTGTATATGGATGTCGATGACGATATAATTAAAATAGATAGAGGGTTGGAAATAACGGTAAATGATATAAAATATATAAAGGCATCGTCATCGAACGTAGATATATCATTTCCATTATTAAACGATACGATAAAAGTAATATTAAAATTAAAAACACAAATAAAAGAATTAATGATAAAAACATATTTTGAAATATTAGATAAAATAAATGATAATATATTAGATAAAATAGAACTAATATCAAAATATTCAGTAAAAATGGATGTAATCGTAAATAAAGTATATATTGCTAAAAAATATAATTATTGTAAACCGTTAATAAGTAACAATGTAAAAAAATCATTTGTGGACGTTAAGGATATAAGACATTGTTTAATCGAACATTTACAGGAAAATGAAATATATGTAACAAATGATATAAGTATAGGGAAAGAAAATAATCACAATGGAATTTTATTATACGGAACAAACGCAGTAGGAAAGACAAGTTTAATTCGATCATTAGGAGTTTCAATTATAATGGCACAATCAGGATGTTATGTGCCTGCAAGTAGTTTTATATATAAACCTTATACCGCAATATTTTCAAGAATATTAAGTAATGATAATTTATTCAAAGGATTGTCTACATTTGCTGTAGAAATGTCTGAATTGCGAGTAATATTAAAAATGTCTGACGAAAATAGTATGATATTAGGAGATGAATTATGTTCAGGAACAGAAACACAGTCAGCGATAAGTATTTTTTTGGCTGGATTAACAACATTGCATAATAAAGAAAGTTCATTTATATTTGCAACTCATTTTCATGAAATAGTAGATTATGATGAAATAAATAATTTAAGTAAAATGATATTACAACATATGGAAGTTAGTTATGATAAAAAAACAAATTCATTAATATATGATAGAAAATTAAAAGAAGGTTCTGGACCGAAAAGTTATGGGCTGGAAGTATGTAAATCGTTATATTTGGAAGATGAATTTATTGATTTAGCATACAGTTATAGAAATAAATATTATCCAGAAAATAGAACAACGATGATGTTTAATACTACATCATATAATGCAAAAAAAATACGAGGGATATGTGAAATATGTAATGAAAATGTAGGGACAGAAATACATCATTTAGAACATCAACAAGATGCTAATAAAGAAGGATATATAAATAGTTTTCATAAGAATCATAAAGCAAATTTAGTATCAATATGTGAAGAATGTCATTTAAAGATGCATAATTCAGATAATAATACAGTAGTAAAAAGAAAGAAAAAAACTACCAAGGGGTATGTATTAAAAAAATAAATAATTAAATAAAATATTATAATATTTAATTATTTTCAGATAAAGTTATATCATTAATTGTAGTTTTATCTGTAGAAAATTTTGTTTTACCCCAATCTTTATATATATGATTAGGTTTAGGATTTGGCGTATTTAAACTTAAATGGACACTATCAGTATACGAAGGAACGTATCCTTGAGTTCCATATTTAAATGTATTTGGAGGATTGTATGTAGTATATGTTTTATATTCGGTTCTAGGCATATGTTCAATTTGTTGAGTTTTAGTATTAAAATAATATACTTTATTTAAAAAAGGGTTTTTTTTAATAATATCATCTGATTTTTCGTGATATCTAGTTGTGAAAATATTTTTTAAATTATAAGAATTTGTATCATCGTCACTATTATCATTTTTATTATTTGAAGTAAAAGATTCTATATTTTTGAAAAATATATAAATTATTAATATAATAAAAACAGTGCTATAAAAAATCATTATTTACATTATCTAAATATAAAAATATTATAAAATTGAATTTAATATTTAAAATAGAATAATATAATATAATAAGAATGATTATTCCAATTAAGTGTTTTACCTGCGGAAAAGTATTAGCTGATAAATATAGATTTTATCAAAATGAAATACGACGTCAAAAAGTGCAACAAGGATTAAATATAGAAAAGGTTATATATTTAACAAAAGATAATGTAGAAAAGACGATAGAAGGACATGTATTAGATGACCTAGGATTAAATAATGTATGCTGTAGGCGTCATATGCTTACTCACGTAGATATAGAATAAAAAATTGAAAAAATATATAATAATTTAGTAGAAAATTAAAAATGTTTTATTTTTTTAATAAAAGAATTGAAGAAGAATATATTTATACAACTGAAGAAAAAGGAATAATACGAAATTTAAAACAAACGTATGGCAATCTATATGATTATTCAAAATTAAGATATTCAAAACATTTAAAATTAACACTTATTTGTAAATATCATGGGGAATTTAAACAAATGTATTATACATTAACTTTAGGTAGAGGTTGTAATAAATGTCGTAGTCAACAAAATTTCAATAACATATATAAATTTTATTATAAATAAAAATATTTATATATTTTATATAATATAGTATTTTTTAATGAAAATGCCAAATTTATGTAAACCCTCTTATGTATATTTATTATTGTCTATATTCACAATAGTAATACTTTATATACAAAATTTAGATAATACAACAATATATTGCGTAGGTTCTCATGAGTGTGATGTGCCAAATACAACGTTTATTTTTTTAATAAATATTGTTTATGTATTATTTTGGACATGGATTTTAAATTTAATTTGTAAAGAAGGATTTACAGGATTATCGTGGTTTTTGGTAATGGGACCATATCTATTATTTTTTATATTAGTATCATTATTAATGATAGATAAAAAATAAATTATTTAAATAAATAGTATTAAATAATTTATATGCAATTAGTAGTATCTCGATATAGTGAAGACATTGAATGGACCAAGCATTTTTCAGATGTTCTTATATATAATAAAGGAGAACCATTATCTGAAGAATACAATGAAAATAAATTAAATAATGTTGGGCGTGAAGCACACACGTATTATCATCATATTTATAATAATTATGATAATTTAGCAGATTATACAGTATTTTTACAAGGAGATCCGTTTGACCATTGTATTGATTTGATAGATATAATTAATAGTTATAAGAAAAATCCACATAATATAGTAGATTTTAAATTTTTATCTGATTCAATATTTGAAACCGACTTATCAATAGAACGAATGTATGACCATAATAATAAATCGTGTCACCTTCCGGTTCAAAAAGTATATAATTATTTATATAATGTTTATCAAATATATAATATTTCATTTCATTATGGCGTTGGAGCTCAATTTATTGTATCTAAGGAACGTATTAGAGAACATCCCCGAGAATTTTATTTAAAATTAATAAAAATATTAGATTATACTAATAGTCCTATAGAAGGATATGTATTAGAAAGATTACATGGATATATATTTAAATATGATAAATAACAAAATATTATTT
>TARA_B110000967_G_scaffold172024_1_pt1 | contig 11159 bp, 9 predicted proteins | sample TARA_B110000967 | Tara Oceans TARA_B110000967 (sample SAMEA4397903) | marine metagenome | biome: Polar Biome; feature: [DCM] deep chlorophyll maximum layer (ENVO:01000326); material: water (ENVO:00002006), including particulate matter (ENVO:01000060) such as... | depth 35 m
ATAAACTTGAGCCTGGACATGAAATTAACATTGATGCTAATAAAATTGATATAAATAAATATTGGGATATCAATAATGTAAACAGTTCTTCGAAAGAAAGCTATTCCAAGACTATTGATAAGCTGCTCAGTAACTCAGTGAAAAAACATGCTGTATCAGATCAACCGGTTGGAACTTTTTTGAGCGGCGGGATTGATAGTTCTATTATTACTTATAAATATAAAGATATATCTTCAAAATTTAGATGTTTTACTGCTGATTTTAAAAACAAAGATCAGTCAGATAGCATATATGCCTCAAAAGTCTCCCAAAGTCTTAAAATAGAGCATTCACGTAAAGATATGTCGAATATAGATCAGCTCAGTCTTCTTGATGAATTGATACCATACATAGATGAACCTGTATATGACTCATCAATGTTACCCACATATGCTTTATCCAGGATAGCTAAACAGGAAGGTATTTCTGTATTATTGGCTGGAAATGGAGCTGACGAGGTGTTTGGTGGCTACAAAAGACATTATGCGAGATTTACTGATTTTCTTCGCGGCAGATTATCATGGCTAAGTATTTCACTGATAAAGATATTTACCACTATATTTGACAAATATTTTCATAAAATTATTCAATTAAAATTTAAGTATATTAGTTATAGTATTGTTTATTCTGGAAATAATTTAAATATACTTTCAACAATGAGTAGTTTAAAACTTAAAAATATCGAGCATAATTTAAAGCAATATTTTACTCGTAACATGAAACCGACAAAGCAAAGCTTCAGAGATAAAATGAAATTGATTGATTTTAACTGTTACTTACTAGACAACGGGCTGAGCATTCTTGATAAATGCACCATGGCAGCCTCTATTGAGGGTAGAGTCCCATATCTTGATCATAAAATCTTAGAATATGCCTTTAATGAAAACAATACTGAAGATGAAAAAGAGAACTACGCTTCATCCAAACCAGTACTACGAGATATTATAAAAAATAGTGAGATTTCTTACCTTGCCAAAAGAAATAAGCTTGGTTTCAATATGCCTATTAATGAGATTTTAGAAAATAATAAAAATAAAGAAACTATAAAAAGAGCGATAAAGGATGCAAAACCACAACTTGAAAAATATATTGATTATCCATTGTACTTTAAAATGATTAGCGATAATAAATTATGCTTTTCAGAAAATATTCTGTCAATATACGTTTTGTCAAAATGGTTAACAACACGGAATATAAAATGATATCAATAATATGTCCTTGCTATAATTCTGCCGAGACCATAAAAGGTGTATTTGACTCAATTTTTTCTCAAAAGAATGTGAGATCTGAGATAGAAGTTATTTTTATTGATGATGGCTCAACCGATAATACTATTGATTTGATTAACTCTGGGATTAAGAAATTGTATTCTAAGGGAGTAGCCGCATATTTATATACTAGTCCACATAAAGGCCCTGGCGCAGCAAGAAACATAGGTATTAAAAAATCAATTTATAAATATATCTCTTTTATTGATTCTGATGATATATGGCATGAAACAAAGATTTCTGTTTGTGAGAAAGCAATTCTAGCTAACCCTGCATCTAATATATTTATTCATGATGAAACTTATATAAGAAATAATAAAGAAAGTAGCACTATAATAAATGGTATTCACGAAAACCCATTGAATACTTCTTTATATGTTAAAAACTGTCTATCAACATCTGCCGTTATAGTAAAAAAAGAGTTGTTGATAAAATATGGAGGCTTTGACGAAAGATTAATGTCAAGTCAAGACTATGACTTATGGCTAAAGCTATCACCTTATCTTATGCTTTATAAGATTAATGATATTTTAGGAGAATATCATGAGACTGGTAACAGCATAACTGCTAAGTTTTATTTTCATAGAGTATTTGATCAACTGCTGATTGCTTATAGATACAAAAGCTATGTTGCAATTCATCAGTATTACTTCAAGGTGTTTAAAATATTATTTAGCAAACAATGGTTTTATGGATTAAAAAATATATTTTTTGGGGATAAGTCGCATAATTATTAATCTATGAGCATTGAAAATATTAAAATATTAATTCTAGTTGGTGGTTTCGGGACTCGTCTAAGAGATGTAATTAGTGATGTACCAAAACCCATGGCACCCATAAATAAAAAACCTTTCCTTTTGCATAAAATTGAGAAGATAAGAGAGTATTTGCCGAAGAATCAAATATATCTGCTAACACATCATATGTCAGATATAATAGAAGAATATTTTAAAGAGCATTCAAATATACATTTTATCAAAGAAGAGCAAGCTTTGGGTACAGGCGGTTCAATTAAGCATGCTATCGCTATGATTGATTTGCTAGACGAAGAAAGAGTCTTGGTAATGAATGGGGATACATATATTGAGCCTGACTATATTGACTTTATTGAGAACTCAACTTTAGAGATTAATATGATGACCAGCGTTGTAGAGGATTGTTCTAGATTCAATACTTTAGAAATTAAAAACAATATGGTGATAAAATTTAAAAAGAAAGATAGTACTATTCGTGATGCCAGTATTAATATCGGTTGTTATATTTTTAATAACTTAACTTTTATTAAAAATATGCCTGAAAAATATTTCTCATTAGAGAATAAGTTTAATGAAATGATTGATTCAATTGATATAAAGTCTTATGAATATAAAGGTATTTTTATAGATATAGGTACGCCAGATGATTATAAAAGATTAATAAATGAGAAGAGCAATGAAAGAAAATAACTTTAGTGTAAAGAAAGAAAAGAATATAGGGGATGCTTTAAAAAAGATTGAGCTTAACGGATTAGGTTTAGTCTTTATAGAAGATAGAAAAAAAATAGTTGGCGTAATAACAGACGGCGATATAAGAAGAGCTTTGATAAAGAAGAAAAACCTAAATATAAGCTTAATTTCTGCCATGAATAAAAAATTCACCTTTTTAAGAAAAGGTGATGATACCAGGGAGAATATTCTGAAGCTTCTTGATTCTAGAATTAAAGCGATACCCGTCTTAGACATTAATGACAAATTAGTTGATGTTGTTTCATCAAAAAGTATCAATTGGAATGAAAGCGCAGGGATCATTTCAAAAGCAAAGTCACCTGTTAGGATTACATTTGCAGGGGGTGGCACAGATTTAACTGCATACTTTTATGAATCAAGTGGAATAGTTTTCAATGCAACTATTAATAAATTTACTCATGCTATTTTAGAAAAGCGTGAGGACTCTAAAATTAATATAACTTCTCATGATTTAGATAAAATTGTTCAAGTTGAAAATATTTCAGAACTCAAGCTTGATGGAAATCTGGATCTTATTAAATCAATAATAATTAATTTAGCACCAAATTTTGGATTTAATCTCTATACATATAGTGATGTTCCTCCTGGTTCTGGCTTAGGTGGTTCTGCAGTGTTAGCAAGTGCTATTATTGGTGCATTCAATAATTTTCGAGAGGTAAAACTCGATGTTTATGAGATTGTGGAGCTAGCTTTTCATTCAGAAAGAATAGTTTTGAAGCTTAATGGGGGCTGGCAAGATCAATATGCTACAGTTTTTGGTGGCTTTAACTACATAGAGTTTACTGATAAAAGCAACACTGTTAATCCGCTTAGAATCAAGGATGACATAAAGGATGAGTTAGAAGACTCTCTTTTACTATGCTATACGGGTAAAAACCATAACTCTGGCGATATTCATAATGATATTAAAAAACGCATGAAAACAAAAAATGAAAAGGAGTATGCGCAAAAGACGAAAGATATAGCTTATCAAATGAAATCTAGCCTTTTGCAAGGAAAGATAGGTGATTTTGGTGGGTTATTAGGAGAAGCCTGGGAAGCAAAGAAGAAATTCTCTAAAAAAATATCTAATAAATTTTTAGATCAAATGTATGATTATGCAATTAAAAGTGGAGCAGTAGGCGGAAAGCTATTAGGCGCAGGTGATGGGGGATATTTTTTATTTTATGTTCCTACTCATAAAAAAATAGGTTTTATCAAGTTAATGAAGAAAAAGAAATTATTTGTAGAGTCATTTACTTTTGATAGTAATGGTCTACGTTCATGGACAACTAAAAACAAAATATGAAGATTCAAGATTATAATATAAAGCAAGGGAATAAAGTCTTTGTGATAGCTGAAATAGGAATGAATCATAATGGATCATTCTCTAGAGCTAAAAAGCTAATTGATCATGCTGCAGCAATGAAAGTAGATTGCGTAAAGTTTCAAATGCGAAATCTTAAAGAGTTATATTCAAAAGATGCCTTAAATATCTCGTCTGGAGATTTATCTACACAGTATACTATAAACTTACTTAAAAAGTTTGAGCTAAGCTTAAGTGAATTTAAAAAGCTATCTAAATATGCAAAATCTAAAAATTTAATTTTTATGTGTACACCATGGGATAAAAAAAGTGTTGATACTTTAGAAAAATTAAATGTACCAGCATACAAAATTGCATCTGCTGACTTAACAAATACTGATCTAATAGATTACATTCTTAAAACAAAAAAACCAATAATATTGTCAACAGGGATGAGTAATGAAAAAGAGATTGATATAACAGTTAAGCAACTTAAGTCTAAGAAAGCAATATTTGCTCTGCTACATACTAATTCAACATATCCGACACCTTCCAAGGATATCAATTTAAATTACATAGATAAGTTAATTAAAAAACATAATGTCCCGGTTGGGTATTCAGGACATGATCGTGGAATTATATCAACATTATCTGCTGTTGCTAAAGGTGCCTGCATAATCGAGAGGCACATCACGTTAGATAAAGAGATGGAAGGCCCTGATCATGCTGCCAGCTTAAATATAGATGAGTTTCAATTATTCATGCGTAATTTAAAAGAACTAGAAGTAAGTCTAGGAAGTAATAACGATAGAGTTATTACTCAAGGAGAGATGATAAACCGTGAAAACTTGTCTAAAAGTATTTTTAGTATAAAAAATATTAAGCTAGGAACTAAGATTACAAGATCTATGTTAGATGTTAAAAGTCCAGGACAAGGCATGAGTCCGCAAAATATAGCAGGCATTATAGGAAAGAAAGTAAATAAAAACATAGAGTCAGGAAAACCTCTCTTTTTATCTGATTTTAAAAAAATACTAAAACCTAAAAGACTTTATAACTTTAAATCAAAATGGGGGATTCCCGTAAGGCTTCATGACGTTAAAAAATTATTGAAAATAATTAACCCAGATATCATTGAATTTCATATGAGTTATGATGATCTCGAAGAGAACTTTGATTCTTTCTTAACTAAAAAGAATAAATGTGATTTTTTAGTTCATGCTCCTGAGTTGTTTAAAAATGATCATTTGTTAGACTTATGTTCTGATAATATTAAATATAGAAAGTTATCTATTAAATATCTTCAAAATGTTATTAACAAAACTATAGAATTAAAAAAATATTTTCCTAAAACTAGCAATCCAATGATTGTTATTAATTGTGGAGGATTCTCAAAAGATAGTTTCATGACTTTGAAATCAAGGGAAAGATACTATAATCTACTCTCAGAGTCTTTTCGGTCTTTAAATCATATGGGGACATATTTGTTGCCACAAAACATGGCTCCATTTCCATGGCATTTTGGGGGGCAAAGATATCAAAACTTATTTATGGATCCAAATGAAATTATAAAATTTTGTAAAAAAAATAAATTAAATATTTGTCATGATATTTCACATTCACATATGGCGTGTAATTTTTTTAAAATGAACCATGTTGAATATACTAAAAAATTATCACCATATGTTAAGCATTATCATATAGCAGATGCTCATGGAGTTGATGGAGAAGGATTGCAGATAGGTGAAGGGACTGTTGATTTTAAAAATATTTTAAATATTATAAAAAAATCAAAAAGTATTCAGTCATTTATTCCCGAAATTTGGCAAGGTCACAAGAATAATGGCGAAGGGTTTTGGGTTGCATTAAAAGAATTAGAAAATAAACTCTAAAAGCTATATAATATTTAACCATATGTTTGATATATCTAATAAAAAAATACTAATTACTGGAGGCTCTAGTGGAATCGGTAGCGCTTTAGTCAAAGGGTTTTCTGAGGCTAACGCTATAGTGACAAATTTAGATATTAAAACACCAATAAATTTAAATAATATTGAATTCATTAAATGTGATTTAAGTAAAACAAACTCAATTGATCTTGCTTTGAAAAAATATATAAAGATGCATATCTGTCCTGATGTAGTGATTAATTGCGCTGGCACTACCATACCGGGTCAATCTAATAAGTATAAGCAAAAAGATTGGAATAAAACTTTAGATATAAATATATCTGCAATATTTTATATTTGTAAAAAACTAGGTGATGTTATGATTAAATCTAAAACCAAAGGTAGTATTATAAACTATACAAGCATAGGAGCTGAACAAGGTTTCCCGAATAATCCAGCTTATGCTGCATCTAAAGGCGCAGTTAAACAGTTAAGTAAAGCATTGGCGGTAGAGTGGGGCCAATATGGAATCAGGGTAAATAATATTGTGCCAGGTTATACTGCTACTCCAATGAATATAAAGAGTTGGACTGACAAGAAACTTAGAAAAATCAGATCTGAACAGACTGTTTTAAAGAGATGGGCTAAGCCTGAAGAGATGGTTGGACCATCAATATTTCTAGCCTCTGATGCCTCAAGCTATATAACAGGAACAGATTTAATTGTTGATGGCGGATGGCTGGCTAAAGGAATTTAATTGATGAGTGATAAAGTTACCGCGATAATACTGGCAAGAGGCGGATCCAAAGGAATACCAAATAAAAATATATTAGATTTTTTAGGGAAACCATTGGTTGCATGGTCTGTAATTCAAGCAAAACTAACAAAAGAAATTGATGATGTATATATAAGTTCAGATTCAGATAAAATATTAGATATAGCTGAAAGTTATGGTGCTATAAAAATTAAGAGACCTGACGAGATATCAGGTGATACCGCAAGGTCTGAAGAAGCAATATTGCATGCTTTAGAGGTGATTGGAGATAAACACAAATGTATAATAATGCTAGAGCCAACAGCTCCATTAAGAAAACCCGATGATTTGTCTGACGCTATAAATCTATTTATTAAAAATAAATGGGATTCAGCATTCTCAAGTGCAGAACTTCAGGACTTTTTAATATGGAAAAAAGATGAGAATGGCAAGTTAACCGGAGTAAATTATAATTATAAGGTACAAGAACCTAGACAATTAAGAGACATGGAGTATGTTGAAAATGGTGCAATATACATATTTAAGCCTGAAATTATGATTAATGAGTCAAATAGATTTGGTGGTGACATAGGAATGATCCCTAATAAATTCTGGCAATCATTTGAGATAGATGAAAAAGATGACTGGGAATTCGTCGAGCTAATTTTTAAACATTATTTACTCAGTGAATATAATAAACGCATAGCAGGTAATAAAAAATATGAAATCAAATAGAGTTGTTTATCAAAATGGTGAATATGTTAGTGAAAGAGATGCAAAAGTATCTATCTTTGATTCCGCGCTAATGTTTGGAGATATGGTATTTGAAATGACCAGGTCATTTAATCAAAAGCAATTTAGGTTGAGAGAGCATTTAGAACGCATGTATATCGGCATAAAGATTTTAAGAATACCGATGAAGCTAACAATCGATGAATTAGAAAAAATATGTTACGAGACGATAGAAAAAAATAAAGATGCATTTGAGCCTCATGATGAACATAGACTATTAATTAACGTGAGTAGAGGTCCTTTGGGCATATATTCTTCAATATTTGATAACAAGCTAGAACCAACAGTTATTGTTGCAGATTTCCCCTTGAAATGGACTGTAGCTGGCATGGATACTTTAATAGACGAGGGTATTAATGCTGTAGTAACAAGTCAGAGAGCTATACCAGCTAGCTTAATGGAACCAAAAATTAAAAATAGAAGTAGAATGTGGTATCAAATGGCAAATATTGAGGCCTCACTGTTTGAAGGTAAAAATAATTGGGCATTATTGTTAGATCCGGATGGTTTTATTGCAGAAGGCAGTGGTGATAATATATTTTTTGTTAAGAATGGAGTGGTATACACTCCAGAGCCTAGAAATATATTAGTTGGCATTACCCGCAATTATATATTTGAGCTATGCGAGCAATTAAATATTAAATGTATAGAAAAAAATCTTGAAACTTATGATGCATATACAGCTGATGAATCATTTATGACTGCCACTCCATTCTGCTTATTGCCTGTCATGAAATTTAATGGGTTAAATATTGGAAATGGAAAACTTGGAGAAATAACACAAAAACTACATGATCAGTGGAGTAAAAATGCAGGGTTAAATATATTTCAACAAATCAGAGATTACTCTTTAGAGTGCAAAAAACTCAACAATAATCAGCCAACCCCATATGTTTTTTCTCAATCAGATGAAAAAAAATGATTAAACTTAAAAATATTAGTGGGCCGAAAATAAAACTAATTGATTTAGATATCAAATATCTTGATGACATGCATGAATACTCTAGCGATCCTAGAATGTATGAGTATTTTGAGTTTGAGGCTCATAAAACTAAAAATGAAACAAAATTATATCTAAAAAGACTAATGAAAAGATCGGGAGCAAAAGATGCTCATTGGTGGTTTATTCAACTCAAAGAAAGTTCAAAGGTTGTGGGGTCATTTGGAGTTCATGATATTGATATGAATAAAAATTCATGTGAAATTAGTTATGCAATATCTCCAGAATATTGGGGTAAAAATGTTTTTTCAGAAGTAATGGAGATGGCTTTAAACTACCTTGTAAAGGATCTATCATTTCATAGAATAATTGCAACAACTGCGAAAGAAAATTTACGATCAATTAAAGGAGTGCAGAAATATAAATTTAAACAAGAAGCAATCCTGAAAGATTATTACCTTAACTCAGATAATAAACGTTATGATGCGGTGATATTATCGCTTGTGCAAAACATAAAGACAAATTCTACTACAGGCTTCATAAACAAGCGCCCTGTTATCCAGAAAACTAAAAATAAATATATCTCTAAGATTAATAAAATAAAGGACAAGCGCTCGAAGTTTCCAAACAAGGAATTTGAGCATGTCTTAGATGTGCTAGGCAATAATGGTACTGACTTTATAAATAAACTGGAAACTCGTTTCAAGGCATTATTTAATCAAAAATATGCTATTGCATGTAATTCAGGAACATCAGGTCTTCATGCCAGTCTTGCGGCTTTAGACTTAAAACCTGGAGATGAAGTTATTGTTCCAGGTTTGACAGTAGTTATGGATGCTTATGCGGCTATTCATCTTGGGGCAACACCAGTATTTGCAGATGTAGACCCAGATACTTTTTTGATTAACGCTGAAAATATTAAAAAGAAACTTACAAAAAAAACAAAGGCTGTGATAGTTGTGTCTTTACAAGGCCTTCCCGTTGATATTGATCCAATAATGAGGTTAGCAAAAAAACATGGATTCTATGTTATTGAGGATAATGCTCAGGATTTTATGGGGACATATAAGAAGCGTATATCAGGATGTTCTGGTGATATCGGTATATGGAGCTTTGAAAATAAAAAACATTTAAGTGGTGCCACAGAGGGTGGCATGATATGCACAAATAATAAAAAATTAGCAACCAAGATAAGAAAATTTGCTGGAATTGGATACAAAAATATGACGGCATCAGGAGGAAGAACTTCATTGGCAATATCTCAAGTGCAAGACCCTGATTACACAAGATTTGATACCATAGGGCTTAATTACCGCATGCCTAACATAGTTGCAGCAGTGGCATTAGGGCAATTAGAATCATATAAGGCCATTATTACTAGAAGACAAAAAGTTGCTGCTATATTTAGAAGAGCTATCCAGAACTGTGATTGGTTAACAGAGCAACATATTCCCGATAATTGCATACATACGCATTATACATTTGCTGTTCGATATTCTGGAGATCAACATATAGGGTTATCATGGAAAAATTTTTATAATAAGTATTTAAAACTAGGAGGAGATGGTTTTTATGGAGCATGTGTATGCCCACATCTGGAACCTTCAATTCTCAATTATATTAAAAACACTAACTATAAAAAAAGGATCGTAACTCCTGTGGCTGAAAAGATTCAAAAGGAGATAATGCAATTCAAGACAAACTATAGAGATCTTCAAGTAGCAAGCTTAAAAGCTAGCATCTTAAAAAAACTAATTAATACGCTAAACAAAAAATGAATAATTTAAAATTTGGAATAATTCAAGGCCGTTTAACAGAGTCACCGGCTAATTGTCTGCAATGGTTCCCCCAAGATAAATGGGAGGATGAATTTGAAAAAGCATCACTGCTAGGAATAAGTTTTATCGAATTAATCGCTGAAATTAATCATAATCCAAATAATCCAATTTGGACTGATACTGGCATAAGCCAAATTAAGAAATTATCTCTAGATAATAAGTTGGCAATTCACACTTTGTGCAATGATTATATTATAGAAAATAGTATCCATGATGAGAAAACAATCAAGCAGAATCTTGATTTATTAAGCCAGTGTAAAAAACTAGGTGTCAAAAAATATATAATGCCTTTCTTCAATAAAAGCGAAATAAATCCTGATAATTTAACTGATTTCATCGAACCTCTTACTGTTATTTCAAATGTTGCCAGTAAATATGATATTGAAATATCACTAGAAACTATATTGACTGGAAAAGAGTTATTAGATTTATTGAATATGCTAAACCTTGATAATATAAAAGTTGTTTATGATACCGGTAATAGAGTAGCTTTTGGACATGACTTATCTCGAGACATAGAGTTATTATCAGACAATATTAATCATATTCATATTAAGGATAAAAATATTAATAATGATAATGTGATACTTGGGACAGGCCTAGTAAATTTTTCAGATGTATTCGAGTCAATTACAAATATAAACTATAAAGGCTCCTATGTTTTTGAAACTACTCGAGGCAGACATCCACTAAAAACTGCAGCTTATAATATACAGTTAGTAGATTTTTTCATACAAAACTCTAAAAAAAATGTTTAAAAGAATATTGTTTATAGGTCTTGGGGGTGCTGGACAAAGACATCTTAGAATTATTTCCAGGATATTACCAAATGCTGAATTAATAGCATAT
>TARA_B110000967_G_scaffold47074_1_pt1 | contig 11124 bp, 4 predicted proteins | sample TARA_B110000967 | Tara Oceans TARA_B110000967 (sample SAMEA4397903) | marine metagenome | biome: Polar Biome; feature: [DCM] deep chlorophyll maximum layer (ENVO:01000326); material: water (ENVO:00002006), including particulate matter (ENVO:01000060) such as... | depth 35 m
AGAAATCCGAGTAAATAAAAAATCAAATGTTTAATAATTAGAAAAAATAAAACAAGATCGCAGTTATAAATAAATGAATTTCTTTTTATTTTTAAGAATTTATCTAGTAAACACAATAAGATATTTTGCTGCCAAAACCATTTTAAAACTCAAGTAGTATTAAATACTTGCTTTTTGTTATTCTAGTTGATTAACAAAAAACGGCTCACGCCGTCAACCTCGAGGTAATCCTTACTTTATTAAGCTAAATCGTAATTCGATTATCTATAAAGAGTGTAAACGTTTTATTTTATTCATTTTTCTTTACCAATGATGCATACTTAAATAAATTCAACACAGTCTTCAACAAAAATCTAGACCTCTTACAATTTCATCAAATTTCACAAGTCGTTGCACTCTCGTGTCCAGACTATTGGACTCTTTAGACACTTAACGTTTCATGCATTTTGAATTCATACTAAAATTATAAGATGTCGGTTTTAAATATCGATGCCAACAAATACTTTAAACCCACAGTCTAATTAATAAAATATTTTAACAGATAATTTTCAAAATTATTAGACCCAATTTTTCGGGTTTCTATTTGTAATAAGTATAGCCTGCTCATGAGATGAAATAAATAAATCATCATTCTCCTATTAATTCTTCAGATATAATTAAAAAAGAGAAATCTGTCAATTTAACTGCCAAATTTTTTTTCTTGATCAAGTTTTCGTTAGTCAATAAAAACTAGTAGATAGTAAAGAAGCATTAAAAAAATTTGGAATGCAAACCATTTAAAAATATGAGTAGTTCAACTTAAAGGACAAAATTAAATTTGCTATCATAAAAATTGTGTTTACGTCTTGTGATCCTATCATTGGATTTTTACTATCATACTTTTAATTATAAAATAGTTTTAAAATACATAAATTAAGATACCAGTATTTACTTGGTTTCCATAAAGTGCCAATGAAATTTTTGTTTATAAACCCCAAGTCTTTCAAGGCCGTTTAACAACACATACCTTTAAATATAATTAAAAGTTTTTATTTCAATTTTAAAAATTTACGAAGTTCTTCTTGTCTTCTCTTTGCCACAGGCAGTGCTTCACCGTTTTTAAGTTCGCAACAATAACCATCTGTCTTTGAGATTAAAGAAACTTTGTTGAAGTTAATAATGTATTTATGATGAATTCTAAAGAAAAAATTAATTGGTAGAACTTTTTCATATCCACCAATATTTTTAGAAACAACTTTAGTAATATTATCAACCAAATGAAATATCGTATAATTACCATCTGCCTCTAAATAAAGAATATCCTGTGTATCTACAAATTCAATTGAATGCATATTAGGCAGTGCAACAAGATTTTCATTGATAACAGAACTCATTATTTACTATATTTAATACTATTAAATTTATTTAATCTTGCTATAATTTTTAAATTGATACTAAACATGTTATGGTTTACTTTATAAAATATAAGTAATATCCTACAGAACAATAAAGTCAGATTTTATCTAATTTGTTAATATGCACTCTTTTTATTTTCGCTTAAAAAACCATTAAAAGATAAGGAAGAATCTGTTAAAAACTTTCAGCACTCCTTCAATAAATTATTTGACAATGAAACATACTCTTTAAAATTTCATCACAAAAATGTGGATACAAAACTACAAAGTTTTAGCAATTATTAGTCTTTCAAGTTTTACAGTTATCAACAAATACATAAGTGAACAATAAAGACAACAAGTGATTTTTTAAAAAAATAATTAGTAAAATAAAACCTAATTTTTCACTAAATAGATTTCAAATAAAAAACTAAATGAATAGAAACAAAATTAGAGCAGTAAAACAATTAAATTCTTTAAATGAAACAATTCTCTTTTGAAGAGCTTTTTTCAATTCTTCATTAATACGTCTTAATAGTTTAGAAAAACATAATTCCAAGACCTGATATAAGGTGTTTTACAATAAATTAGCTTCTAAACGAAATATACAACTTATAATTAACATATTGCTATTATTTTGAATATTAAACTTTTACCCGAGTTTTAACTACAAATCTAGACTTTTAATTTAGATTAAAATATATAGATTTTATCAAAGTAACTTCTCCAAAAAGAGGCACCGTGGTTTATTTATACTAGGTCAATAAAAGTTCGTTAAATAGTATTTATTCCTAAATTTCATCCTAAAAATTTTGTCACATATACTTGTTTTTAGAATAAATATCATCTCAATATAAAATGTAATTTTACGAAAACCAAAGTATGCATTATAATTTTATTTTGATTTTTTAATCAGATTCAAATTTTTGATCTCACTACAAAAAGACGAGATACCGCAGATAAAAATCTTTAGCTCTGCCTTAGCAACACTTTTTTTGTTCACTATATTTTCTATATAAACTCCTAATATTTCATGTACCTTCGCATCGGAATATCTAATAAAAAAATGAGATTACATAGAAACTTAACATTTGCCGTCATAGACAGTATAAGAGATATATTTAATGAAGGAGTTTACGCAGACAAAGCCGTAGAAAAAGCCTTAAAACGTGATAAACGCTGGGGAGCAAGAGATCGTAAATTTGTAGCAGAAACCATTTATGACATTGTTCGTTGGAACCGTTTGTATGGAGAAATTGCAGAAGTAAAAATACCATATGACAGAGATAATATCTGGAGATTATTTTCTGTTTGGTGCATTTTAAGAGGAATTGCTTTACCAGATTGGAATCAAGTTGGCGATGTACCAGAAAGAAGAGTGAAAGGTCGTTTTGCAGAATTGTCTAGAACTAGAAAATACAGAGAATCTATTCCTGATTGGATGGACGAATTGTGTATTTCGGAATTAGGAGAAGAACTTTGGACCAAAGAAATTGCAGCTCTAAACATACAAGCAAATGTGATTTTAAGAACAAATACCTTAAATATTTCTAAAGAGATACTTCAGAAAAAATTAAAAGCTGAAGGTGTTGACACACAATTTGTACCTCACCATCCAGATGCATTACTCTTACCTGAAAGAGCCAATGTTTTTAGAACAGAGGCTTTTCATAACGGATTTTTTGAAGTGCAAGATGCTTCTTCTCAATTGGTTGCAGAATACCTGGATGTAAAACCAGGTATGAAAGTTATCGATACTTGCGCAGGTGCAGGTGGTAAAACTTTACATTTGGCGTCCTTAATGGAAAATAAAGGTCAAATTATTGCCATGGATATTTATGAGAGTAAACTCCGAAAACTAAAGGTTAGAGCCAAAAGAAACAAAGCCCATAATATTGATATGCGTGTAATTGATTCTACAAAACCAATTAAAAAATTACATGACAAAGCAGATAGAGTTTTAATTGATGCTCCTTGTTCTGGCTTGGGTGTTATCCGTAGGAACCCAGATTCTAAATGGAAACTACAACCCGAATTTATAGAAAACATAAAAAAAGTACAACAAGAAATTCTACAAAGCTATTCAAAAATGTTAAAACCTGGTGGAAAAATGGTGTATGCTACTTGTTCTATTTTACCTTCAGAAAATCAAAATCAAGTAAATACATTTTTAGCATCAGAAGCCGGAAAAGATTTTACATTTGTTTCAGATAAAAAGGTATTTGCTCATATTTCTGGTTTCGACGGATTTTATATGGCGCTTTTAGAAAGAAAATAAAAACATTTACAAATTGGAAAAAACATATTGCTAAAAAAGAAAATCATGATTAAAAAAACCAAAACTAATGACAAAAAAACGACTTACTTTACTCGCATTTTTGTGCGTTGTGAACATTTCTTTTTCGCAAGTACAACCTTATTACGATAATGTTGATTTAACCTTATCAGGCCTTGAACTAAAAGATGCTTTAGCTATTAAAATTATTGCTTCGCATAGTCAAGTTTTAGAATATACAAGTAGTGGACCAGATACCTGGGACGCTGCTAGATCAACGGATGAAAACGTATTGAACACGGGTGAAGTCGTCTTATTTTATGGTTGGGAAAATGGTTCTGATCAAGATATTACAAACGACAGAACTAGAGATAAGAATCTACAGGATGGCGGCGGTGGCGTTGTTTTTGTTTGGAACAGAGAACATGTTTTTCCTAAATCCTTAGCAAATCCTCAATTAGATACAGAAGATCCCGGAGCTTCTACAGATGCGCATCATTTAAGAGCTGCCGATAGAAGTAGAAACTCTGCCAGAAATAACAGAAAATATGGCAAAGGGTCTGGGAATTCTGATTTTTCTTCTGATACTTTTCCTGGTTTGAGTGGCGAAAACACAAATGCTTGGTATCCGGGCGATGAGTGGAAAGGGGATGCTGCAAGAATGATCATGTACATGTACCTTCATTATGGCGCTGTTTGTTTACCATCGGCTGTTGGCGTGGGAAGTAAACAATTTACCCAAGACGAAATGATCGATTTATTTTTGCAATGGAATGTAGAAGATCCTGTTTCAGCAATTGAGAAAGCAAGAAATACATATCATGGAAACACAGCTAATTATGCTGCACAGGGAAATAGAAATCCTTTTATAGACAACCCTTACTTAGCAACAAGAATTTGGGGAGGCAACTCTGCAGAGGATATCTGGGGAATTTACAAAAATAGCGATACACAAGCACCTACCGCTCCAACAAATATTAGTTTAGATAATATCACCTTAACAACTGTAGATATTTCTTGGAGTGCATCCACGGACAATGAAGCAGTAACAGGTTATAATATTTATGTAAATGATGTTTTAGAAGCTCAAACAACAAGCACAAATACTACAATTGCCAATTTAGATACAAATACAACATATAATTTTAGCGTTGTTGCAAAAGATTTAATAAATAATATGTCTGCTGCTGCAACTGCATACGGAAAAACCTTACAAGATACAGAAGCTCCAACCACTCCCGTAAATGTTGTTGTTAGTAATGCTACAGATTCTTCATTTAAAGTTTCTTGGGCTGCTGCTTCAGATAACAATGCTGTTCATAGCTACGAAGTTCTGGTTGATGGCATTTTCAATAACACCACCGCAGATATTTTTTACACAGTAACTGGTTTAAACGCTTCTACTTCTTATAGTGTAGAGATTATAGCTAAAGATATCGATAATAATAAATCTACAAAAAGTAATGCTGTAAATGCGGTTACAACTGCCGGAACCTCCAATGGTATTACAGAATTATTTATTTCTGAATATGTTGAACCTGATGGAGGTAACAATAAAGCAATTGAAATTGTTAATTTAACAAATACAACCATAAGTTTAGCCGGCTACAGTATACAAAAACAATCTAATGGTGGTAATTGGGTCGATAATTTACCATTGGATAAAGCTGACTTTTTAGTAGATCCTTCTGCAACCAGTATTATTCCAAACGATGTTTTTGTTTTAATAAATGCTGGTAGTGCGGCCGCAGAATTAACAAGCAATGCAGATTTAGTGGTCCCTAATAATCAAGATGAACCTTATCTATACGCTTCACCTATAAATTTTAACGGAAATGATCCTGTAGGTTTATTCAAAAATGGTGTTCTCATAGATATTATTGGCGAAGAAGATAATTCTAGTAAGCATATTGAAAATGTTACCTACCAGAGAAAATCTAATATTTCAGAGCCTAAAACGACCTTTAATGCTAGTGAATGGAATATTTTACCTGCAAATACTTTTGACGGTATTGGCAGCCATACCTCTACTTTAAGTACAAGAAATATTTCTTTTGAAGCTTTTAAAATGTTTCCAAACCCTACAAATGGAGACAGAATTTATTTTAGTGTGACAGGAGATGCTACTATTAAAATTTACAATATTTTAGGTAAATTAATACAATCTTCAGAAGTTACTAAAAATAAAAATAGTATTGATATTTCAAAATTTACAACTGGTATTTATCTAGTAAAAATAAACGCTGGTAGACAATTTATAACGAAAAAATTAATCAAAAACTAATATTCAAAATTATACGCTAACAAAAACGACTCAATTATGAGTCGTTTTTTTAATCTTTAAAAAATGAAAAAAACACTACTTCTATTATCCTTATTTTTCACTTTATTTATAAACGCACAAGCAGAATCTTATTATGACGGTGTCGATTTAAGTGCAGAGGGTTCAGATTTAAAAGAGAATTTAGCAACCAAAACGATAAATTCTCATACCAATTTCTTAAGCTATACCCCAGGTGTTTGGGATGCTTTAAAAGTTACAGATTTAAACCCAGTTAACGATTCTGAAGTTTTATTAATTTATGGATATTCTGCCTCTGGAACCACTGCGAGAACAAGAGATAAAAACTCGAATGGAGGTGGTCAAGGTGATTGGAACAGAGAGCATACTTTTGCGAAGTCATTAGGTAGCCCAAATCTGGGAAGCACCGGTCCTGGAGCAGACGCTCATCATTTGCGCCCAAGTGATGTTGGTTATAACAGTGATCGTGGTAACTTTAGATTTGTGGATGGTTCTGGTACTTCTGGTAATGTATCTGGTGGCTGGTACCCTGGTGATGAATGGAAAGGAGATGTTGCTAGAATGATGATGTATATGTACATTCGTTATGGAAATCAGTGTAAACCAAATGCTGTTGGTATTGGTACCAGCGCGGATACTGAAGATGACATGATTAATCTATTTTTAAAATGGAATGCAGAAGATGCTGTTTCAGATTTTGAAAGACAAAGAAATGCGTATCATGATTCTAATCAATCTTCATCGCAAGGTAATAGAAACCCTTTTATAGATAATGCCTATTTAGCAACTCGAATTTGGGGAGGAACTCCTGCAGAAGACTCTTGGGGCATTTACACGTCTAATGATAATGAAGCACCAACAGTGCCTACGAATGTTGTTTTAAGTAATATTACTACAACAAGTATGAATGTATCTTGGTCAGTTTCTTCAGATAATGTAGCTGTAACAGCATATGAAATTTTTGTTGACGGCTCTTTAAAAGGAAATACTTCTAGCACGAACTATAGTATCACAAACTTAAATTCTGGAACAAACTATAGTATTGCCGTTTTAGCAAAAGATATTGCCAATAATAAATCTGCACAATCAACTACTGTAAACGGCATAACTTTAACAGATGCAACAGCACCAAGTATTCCAAATAATGTTACTATTACAGGGGAAACAGGAACAAGTTTTAAAGTAAACTGGACGGCTTCTACAGATGATTCTGGCGTAACTGGATATGATGTTTATATCAATGGTTCTCTTCATGGATCTACTATGAATGTAAATTATAATGTTACAGGTTTAACAGCGTCTACGTCTTACAGTGCGCGTGTTTCGGCAAAAGACCAAGCGGGTAATATTTCTGCACAATCTGCAGTAATTACAGCAACCACCACAAATGGCAGTAATAATATTGTTGAATTATTTTTCTCAGAATACGTAGAAGGTGGTGGTAATAACAAAGCTTTAGAAATTGCAAATATTACAGAAAATGTGATTGATCTATCCGGATATAGTATCAAAAAACAATCAAACGGCGCAGGAGCTTGGATAAACGAGTTGCCTTTAAGCGGATTCATTGCAGTAAATGATGTTTTTGTTCTGATTCATTTTCAAGCTACTAATGATATTTTACTTGGAGAAGCAGATTTGGTAGCACCACAAGGTTCTAACTATGGTGCTCCCATAAATTTTAATGGAAACGATCCTGTAGGCTTATTTAAAAATGGAGTTTTAATTGATATTATCGGTGTGCTAGGTGAAACTGCCAAGAATTTCGAAAACATGACGTTGAGAAGAAAAAATAGTATCACAAAACCAAATATAACATATACAGCTAATGAATGGGAACAATTTCCCCAAGACACATTTGATGGCATTGGTTCACAATCTAATGCAACAGCAAGTGTAAATGATCATCTATCATCGAAGATAAAAATGTATCCAAATCCTGCAAACGGAACTTCATTGTTTATCAAAACTACTAAAAAAGCAACGGTTACTATTTATAATTTATTAGGGAAAGCTGTGAAGAAAGAGATTATTTCCGCAACTTCAAACAAATTAGATATTTCTAATTTAACAAAAGGAATGTATATTGTAAAAATAAATATCGACCATAAAACCATGGCTAAAAAATTAATTAAAAACTAATAGTTTTAGTTTGTATATCAAAAAAAGGCTGTCTTTATAGACGGTCTTTTTTTTGGTTCATAACCAAGTAATCATCCCTAAAACTTCGATTAAATTAATTTGAGATTTTTAATTGAAAAAAAGTAAATTTGCAAATTATAATAAAACAAATAAAACAATAGCATGATTCATTTCTTCGGAGACATAGATAGTAAAGTATTCGCTGTTCAAACCACAAAAGAATTAGCGAAAACAACAATTTCTAAATTGACTTGGTTATTTGCCAATCAACCTAAAATAGAAGAAACATCCATAGATGCTTTTTTTGTGGGTCCAAGAGCAGCAATGATTACTCCCTGGAGTACAAATGCGGTAGAAATTACCCAAAATATGGGAATTAAAGACATCATTAGAATTGAAGAATTCAGCAATGTTTCAGAAGACTTTTCTGATTTTGATTCAATGATTTCAGAGAAATTTGGCAGCTTACATCAAGAATTATTTACCATTTCCATTCAGCCAGAAGCTATTTTAAGTGTTGATGATATTGCTGCTTATAACACACAAGAGGGCTTGTCTTTAAGTGATGAAGAAGTTGCCTATCTTGAAAGTGTTGCTGCCAAAATAGAAAGAAAATTAACCGATTCTGAAGTATTTGGCTTTAGTCAAGTAAACTCAGAACACTGTAGGCATAAAATATTTAACGGAACTTTTATTATTGATGGCGAAGAGCAACCTACTTCCCTATTCAAAATGATCAAAGAAACGTCGAAACAATTTCCGAATGATATTGTTTCTGCATATAAAGACAATGTTGCTTTTATTAAAGGACCAAAAGTGGCACAGTTTGCTCCCAAAACAGCAGATAAACCGGATTTTTATCAAACAGAAGACTTTGAATCTGTTATTTCTATCAAAGCAGAAACACACAATTTCCCTACAACCGTTGAGCCTTTTAACGGAGCTGCAACCGGTTCTGGAGGAGAAATTAGAGACAGACTCGCTGGGGGAAAAGGTTCTTTGCCTTTAGCAGGAACGGCCGTTTATATGACGTCGTATTCTCGTTTAGAAGAAAAAAGGTATTGGGAACATAAATTTGAGGCTAGAGATTGGCTGTATCAAACGCCAATGGATATTCTAATCAAGGCATCCAACGGAGCATCTGATTTTGGAAATAAATTTGGGCAACCCTTAATTACAGGTTCTGTATTAACTTTTGAACATGAAGAAAACTCTTCTTCAAGTAGTTCAAAACCTAGAAAATTGGGCTATGATAAAGTAATTATGCAAGCTGGTGGAATTGGTTACGGAAAAGCAGATCAGGCTTTAAAAGACACACCAAAAGAAGGCGATAAAATTGTAATTCTTGGTGGAGATAATTATAGAATAGGAATGGGTGGTGCTGCCGTTTCATCATCAGATACTGGAGCATTTGCATCAGGAATTGAATTAAACGCAGTGCAACGTTCGAATCCAGAAATGCAAAAACGTGCTGCAAATGCAATTCGCGGCATGGTAGAAAGTGAAGAGAACTTTATTGTTTCTATTCACGATCATGGTGCTGGCGGACACTTAAATTGTTTGTCAGAATTGGTAGAAGATACTGGGGGTAAAATCGATTTAGATACTTTACCAATTGGCGATCCTACTTTATCCGCAAAAGAAATTATTGGCAACGAGTCTCAAGAAAGAATGGGATTAATTATTGCTGAAAAACATATCGATACTTTACAAAAAATTGCAGACCGCGAGCGTTCGCCCATATACACTGTTGGTGAAGTTACTCAAAATAAAAGGTTTACCTTCGAATCTAAAACAAAAGGTGATACACCAATGGACTTGGCTTTAGAAGACATGTTTGGTTCGTCGCCTAAAACGGTTTTAACAGATACAACTGTTGAAAGAAAATATAAGAATCCAAGATATAAAACGAAGAACTTAAAATTCTATTTAACACAGGTTTTACAGTTAGAAGCAGTTGCCTGTAAAGATTGGTTGACAAATAAAGTAGACCGTTGTGTGGGTGGTAAAGTTGCCAAACAACAATGTGTTGGGCCGTTACAAATTCCGTTGAACAATGTTGGTGTCATGGCATTAGATTATCATGGAAAAGAAGGCATTGCAACGGCTATTGGTCACTCGCCTATTGCTGGGTTAATTGATCCAGAAGCTGGAAGTAGAAATGCAATTACAGAGTCTTTAACAAACCTTATTTGGGCGCCGTTAAAAGACAATTTAAAAAGTGTTTCGCTGTCTGCAAATTGGATGTGGCCTTGTAAAAATGAAGGAGAAGATGCCCGTTTATACAAAGCTGTAAAAGCTGTTTCAGAATTTTCGATTGGTTTAGGAATCAATGTTCCAACAGGAAAAGATTCTTTATCAATGAAACAAAAATATAAAGATGATGACGTAATTTCTCCAGGAACTGTTATTATTTCTGCTGCTGGGAACTGTACTGAAATCTCTAAAGTGGTGGAACCTCTTCTAAAAATTGATGGAGGAAGTATCTACTATATTAATATTTCTCAAGACGAATTCAAATTAGGCGGAAGTTCTTTTAATCAAACCTTAAATGCGATTGGAAATGAAGCTCCTGATGTAAAAAATAGCGCTTTTGTAAAAAACACGTTTAATACCATTCAAGAATTAATTAAAGCAGATAAAATTGTTGCAGGACATGATGTTGCTTCTGGTGGTTTGATTACTACTTTATTAGAAATGTGTTTTGCTGATGTGCATTTAGGTGCAGATTTTGATATCACTTCTTTAAACGAAGAAGATGCTATCAAAGTTTTATTTGCTGAAAATTCAGGAATTGTTTTTCAAGCGGCTGCAACCGTAGAAAACATTTTATCGGAAAACAATATCGAGTTCTTCAATATTGGAACTGCAAATAATTCAGGAATCGTAAACATCAAAAACAATGAAGATAACTTCTCTTTTGATGTTACTGAAATGAGAGATATTTGGTATAAAACTTCTTTTTTATTAGATCAAAAACAAACTGCAAATGGTTTGGCACAAAATCGATTTGATAATTATAAAAAGCAGCC
>TARA_B110000967_G_scaffold35719_1_pt1 | contig 11104 bp, 8 predicted proteins | sample TARA_B110000967 | Tara Oceans TARA_B110000967 (sample SAMEA4397903) | marine metagenome | biome: Polar Biome; feature: [DCM] deep chlorophyll maximum layer (ENVO:01000326); material: water (ENVO:00002006), including particulate matter (ENVO:01000060) such as... | depth 35 m
TCCCGGTATAGGTCCTCTCGCGCGCGCCAACTTGGTGTGGGATGCCTCGGAACGCGCGCGATGGGCGGCGGCGGCGGCCCGAATCACACGACTGTTTACGCATACACCAGACGCACCTCGCGAATCTCCTTGCATTTCTGAGCAGCAGCCATTGTTGATGTTGAGTTTGCCGGGGTGGCGATGCAGTAAGTACCGGTACGAAGGACGCGACTCGAGGCAGGCGCGCGAGCGGTGGGGCGAACAACAGGCAGAGGCGGGCGTCGGGAAAGCGCCGCGAACATAGACAAGGCGCGCGGAGGAGTGGGGAAGGACACGAAGAAGCAGGATGCTTTCGGGAAACTTCGGGTGACGCGCTTTTCGCGAAACGTGAATTTGCATCGCGTGATGAAAATGCGCAGGATGTTGATCGGTAAATTCCAAAGGTAAAGTGAAATTTAAAAGCGACGTGATTTTGGGACTTCAAAGTCGGCATACTTTCAAGCTTTCTCCTTTCAAATGTGCTTTGCAAAAAAAAACCTTCTCGCGATCGCTGCGAAAACCGTCGCGCTGCCCACCGACCCACCCTTTCTGTACCGCACAACAGCTGTGTCGTACGACTTCGGTGCGTGCCAAACCTCGTTCACCGCGATACGCGTCGTCCGCGTGTGCGACTCCACACACGCGAGACTCGCCGCGTTCGGCCGACGCCGTCGTCGGCCGGCGATGCGTTTGTTTTCCGCGATGGCGTCCGTCGCGTTAGGGTTTTTCACGCCATGCCGGGGATGGCGCGCCGTGTCGGGACACGACGACGACAAAGTCATCGACGCGCTCGACGCGTTCGCAACCTCCGCATGTCACATCGTGCCCGTCCGGGTCGCGTGCGGCAATTCGTGTGGCTCGCGTCACCCGTCGTCGCGCGACTCCGAAGACATCGCGGCGAAAACGCTGCCGCCCGCAGAGGGGGTTCACCCATCATAGTTGATTTCGCTCTCGATTCGCGCCTAACCTCCTCCTTCCCCTTCCCCCCACCACAGATTAACATGGCGGGTCAAATGTCTCAGCGCGAAGCCGACATCCAGATGATGCTCGCCGCCGGGTGCCACCTCGGCACGAAGAACTGCGATTTCCAGATGGAGCGGTACGTGCACAAGCGCAGGAGCGATGGGATCTACATCATCAACCTCGGTAAGACCTGGGACAAGCTGATGCTCGCCGCGCGCATGCTGGTTGCGGTGGAGAATCCCAACGACGTGGTGTGCCAGTCCGCCAGGCCGTACGGCCAACGCGCGGTGCTGAAGTTCGCGCAGTACACCGGCGCCAAGGCCATCGCCGGCCGCCACACCCCCGGGACGTACACCAACCAGATCATCGAGGGTTTCCTCGAGCCGCGCGTGCTTGTGCTGACCGACCCCAGGACGGACCACCAGCCCATCTCGGAGACCGCGTACGTCAACATCCCCACCATCGCGTTCTGCGACACGGACTCCCCCCTGAAGCTGGTGGACGTCGCCATCCCGGCGAACAACAAAGCGAAGCACTCCATCGGCTGCCTGTACTACATCCTGGCGCGCATGGTGCTGCAGATGCGCGGTACGATCTCCGCGCAGAACCCGTGGGACGTCATGGTGGATCTGTTCTTCTACCGCGACCCGGAGGAGCTTGAGGACAAGCCCGCTGAGGAAGCCGCCGCGGTGGTCGGGGACACCAGCGCCGGGTACGACGCCACCGGCGGGTTCGGCGCCGGCGCCGCGGCGGATGCGCCGTGGGACGAAGCCGCCGGCGCGCCCTCCGCCATGGGCGGATTCGGCGGTGCCGTCCCGGTCGCGGGACAGTGGAATGAAGCCCCCGCGCCCGCGGGATGGGACGCCGCAGCCGCGCCCGTGGACGCCAGCGGGTTCGGGAGCGGGTTCGACGTCGCGCCGGGTGGGTACTAACGCGCGCGAGCGAGAGAGATCGATTCGTCGCGGCGACGCACCGCGTGTTTAGCTCGAGGCGAACAATTGGGTGTCATGATATCTAAGTCGTGATTCTATTACATTTTCGACCCGAGCAACCCGTCTCTCGCGTCGCCCGGAAGTCATCCCACGCGCCGTATCCCTCATTTGCGTCCGTCGCGTCCGGCCGCCCACTTTGCGGTTCTTGCTTTTTTTTAAGGAAAGGTTTTGAGTTATTATTTATCGCGTCCCCGCCCCGCTCGCCGTCACCCCAAAACTCAGTACCCGAACGCGTTGTTCGTCGCCCTCACCGCGTATTGCACGTTCTGTTCGAAAAGCTCGCACCGAATGGGCATTTCCAGCTCGTAAAACGGGTTTTTCATCACGTAATCGCAGTACAAGTCGTACACCGCGTGCAGCAGGTTTGCGAGGCCGGGTGTTTTCGGGGATGCGGTGACGAAGAACTTCGTGCCGGTTACGGTCTGGACGCACCGCAAGTCAAAATTTTGGGTTTCCAACAGCTCGATACCCAAGCACCCCTCCACAGGTGACAGCTGCGCGCTGATGGCGTGTAACGAGTGCCAAATAGACGCCAGCCGAAGCGTCTCGTTCGTGTCAATGGCCGGCACGTCCGCATAAGATTTCTGGTACACCAGCCCGCCCGACTTGTTGATGACCCAGATCGAATGCACACCGGGAGGCACCGCGGTGGACATGTCGTGCCACCGCGGGCAGACGCGCGTGGACGACCCGCGAAGTCGCCCCGCGGGGAAGTCTGGCGCCGTCACGCGCGGCCGAACACTGAGAGGCGTAGTGCCCAAAAGCCCAAAACATGGGTACATGCACATGCGGGGTGACCTGCAGTAGATTTTTTTAGAGAAAGGTCTTGAGTTTTTTTCGTGCTTTTCGCGCCCTGTCGCCCGCCCTTCGTGCGCGACGGTTGCGTGATCAGAGAGGCGACACCTCCGCCACAACTCTCCGCACGCAATCAAAATGGCTGCTCTCGCGAACATGAACGCCGTGACGCTCGGCTCCCGCGTCGCCGGCCGCAACGTCGCGGCCCGCAGCTCCTCCGTCGCGGCCCGCCCCGCTCGCGCCACCGTCGTGGTCCGCGCCGCCGCGACCACCGAACGCAAGTTCAACTTCTCCGCGGGCCCCGCGTGCCTTCCCCTGGATGTGCTGGAGGAGATGAAGGAGGACCTGGTGAACTACAAGTGCGTTTATTTTCACCCCCGCATGCGCGTACGTGTCGCGCGATGCGCGCTTCGTGACCGTCGTGATGAACACCGCGAAAGGAGCGCGCGTCAGTCGCGGAGAGGGGAAGCGCCTCCCGGATCGACTTTTCGGCCGCGATGCGCTCGTTCATGGTTTGCGCGGTCCCATCGATCACGCGCAGTCCGCGCCTACCCGGGGGATGTTCAGTCTTCCCGGGGCAATCGGGTCATCAATCGAACCTCCACTGACGTGTGTCGTCCCCATCCCACCCACCACCCACCACCCATTACCACCCAGGGGCACCGGCATGTCCGTGATGGAGATGTCCCACCGCGGCAAGGATTTCATGAAGATCGCGAGCGAGGCGGAGGCTGATTTCAGGGAACTGGTGGGGATCCCGGATAACTACAAAGTGCTTTTTCTGCAAGGCGGCGCGTCGTCGCAGTTCGCCGCGATTCCCATGAACCTGGCGCCCGAGGGCGGGGTGGCGGATTTCATCGTCACCGGTGCTTGGGGCAAGAAAGCCCTGGAGGAAGCTGGGAAGTACATGGACACGAACGTGGTGGCGACGAGCAAGGCTTCCAACTTCAGCACCATCCCCCCCGTGTCGGAGTGGAAGCTCACCCCTGGCGCGAAGTTCGTGCACATCTGCAGCAACGAAACCATCGGAGGCGTGGAGTTCAAGGACATCCCGGACACCGGCGACGTCCCCCTCGTCGCGGACATGTCCTCCAACTACCTTTCAAAACCGATCGACGTCAAGCGGTACGGTGTCATTTACGGCGGCGTGCAGAAGGTACGCGTTGAGTTTCCCAAATTATAGACGACTTGTTTTACCTCTAACGCGCCTGTGACTGTGGAGGCCCGATTACGGTGACTGTTGACCAGGCCATCGTTTAATACACATACCGATTACCACGACTGCTGTCCACACATCGTCCAATACACGCCCAACAAATGGACTGACACTTTTCGTTCGCGAAACGCAAAAGAACATCGGCCCCGCCGGGATGGCCATCGTCATCGTCCGCGACGATTTGATTGGCAAAACCAACCCCAACTGCCCCACCATGTTCGACTACCAGCTCATGGCGGACAACGAGTCCATGTACAACACCCCGCCGTGCTACACCATGTACGCCAGCGGGTTGGTTTTCAAAAAGCTCCTGAAGATGGGCGGCTTGGAAGCCGTGGAGAAGCTGAACCAGGCCAAGGCAAAACTTCTGTACGACGCCATCGACGGCAGCGACGGGTACTACGTCAGCCCGGTGCAACCGGAGTACCGCTCGCTCATGAACGTCCCGTTCACGCTTTCAGGCGGCGAGGACTTGGAAAAGAAGTTCCTCAAGGAAGCGGACGCGCTTGGTTTGGAGTCCTTGAAGGGGCACCGCTCCGTGGGGGGCGCGCGCGCGTCCATCTACAACGCCATGCCCGTGGAAGGCGTCCAGACCCTCGTGGACTTCATGGCCGAGTTCAAGGCGAAGAACTAAAACAACTGGGACGACAACGGAGGCGGATAGTTTTGCATTGTATTATTGATTCTGATCAAGTTGGATTGAATCACGCCCGCGAATGAGTACCGTCCTTCCCTCTTTCCCTCAATACCGTCCTCGTCTCGTTTTCATCGTCTCCACCACGGCTCGCCCGCGTGCCACGTCCGGCCGTCCGTCTCGTGCGTCTCGCTCCCGGAGAGAGGTTCCGAAGCAAACGAAACCTCCACGCGCATCGAAGCGCTTTGAAGACACAAAAAGTCGCCGTCGTCCAAAACCCGCGGAGGCTGGACGGGTTGGCGGCCGTTTTTCTGTTCGTCGAGGCGTCTCGAGTCGCCTTCGTCGTCATGTTTAGATGACTCAAGACTTCTGGAATCACAATCGCCTTCGTCTTCATTTATACTCGACGCAAGGCTGCTCCCGCCGTAAAGCACGTCCCCGAGCAACGGCGCGCCTACCTGTGCGAATTGCGCTCGGATCTGGTGCGTGCGCCCCGTGATGAGCTCCACGCGGGATTCGTAAAGTTTCGCGTCGCGCGGCGCCGCGTCGCGAACGGCGGGGACGAGCGTTTCTTCGCAAAGCGACTCCACGCGCGTCACGATAAGCACGCACCGTTTCCGGCCGTTGCCATCCGTTCCCTCGAGCTCTTGTAAATTTCCAGACCACGGTGCTTGGTTTTCGGCTGGAGGGAACATGCAGTGCCTGCGCGGTCCGGACACGCCGGCGCCCAACTCTTCGGGCGCCGTCCAGTGCTCCATGATTCCGAGTTTTGGTTTTGTGCACGTCACGCACCGGTAGGTTTTGTGCACCCGCCTCGTGCGCAGGGCTTCGTGGAAGTGCTTGGCGAATCCCGTGTTTCCCCTCGCGAACATCAGTATCCCCGAGGTGAACACATCCAGGCGATGCAACACCTTCAGGGGCGAGCCGTTTGTCCACGACTGGGCTTTGTGGGTTTCGTTACTCGTATTTTCTGTTTCGGGCGTTTCAATCAGCGCGCGCGCGACTTGAAACGCCGCGCACTCCACCGCGTTGTCCACGGTTGGGTTGACACTGAACCCCGGGGGTTTGTCCACCACCACCCAATCCGTCCCTTGACCAAGGACACGTGATCGCCAGTCGATTGAATTTGTCTCGGGTCCGCGTTTCGGATGCACGTGCACTCGGAGGTAGGATCCTTTTTCGCAAAACAAGTTTTCATCGGTAACTCGTTTTGGCCGCAACTCGCGCCTCACCCCAATCAGGTCCCGCGGGGGGGGTTTCTCCGCGTAATACACCGCACCGATCGCGACGAGCTGCGAAACCGAGGTTTCGTCAACCCTGGGCTCGCCGGCGATGAGTTTAGGCAACATCTGCAGAAGCGAACCCGCGGTTTCAGGGATGACGTGCTGCACTCTTGGAGGGAGCTTTTTCGTGGGATGCAAACGCAACGGCGGGGTGGTTTCCGACGACGCCGCCGCGGACGACGACGCGTGTAACCGCCATGCCGTAGACGCAGCTCGTCCCACCGCAACGCTCGGCGGGCGGACGCACCGCAGAGACGCGGTCGCCATTTGGCGACCGAAACGCGCGACCGGCGAAGTGAGACGACGTTCGATGCGACGAAGACACACCACAATATGTTGGTTGCACTCGTCAAAAGAATACAAACACCAAATCCGCTACTACGACTACACACTGCAACTTACCCGCCCTGAAGGACATCAATACACGCTCAACAGCGCGAACAGCGAGTACACCAGCACACACGGAAACGCCACGACGTATTTCTTCCCCTCGCTGTGCGGTAGCGACCGCATGAACTGCGTGGTGGCTTTCGAGGCGCACCACGTGATCGTCGTCGCCGTGATCAGCCGGGTGACTATCCCGGCTGGCAAAAACAGAGCGAGCACGGCTAACAGCACCATGGGTAACATGCAGTACCCCAGAATACTTCCGCAGCGGTACAGCTGTACCCCCTCTCCTCGCTCGCCACACGCGAGCTGGTTGATGAGCCAGTACATCGCGATCGTGGATAAAGAGGTCCACCCGAGGATGTAACCGAAGTGCAGGCGCCCGCGCATCAGGTGCGCGGCGCCCATTAAGAGCGCGAAGAGTAACGGCCCTGAGATTGTAAAAATAAATGTCAGTCCCGTATGGGCAATCAGTCGGCGGAATGTGGTTAATGGGAAAGGCCCTTACCGGCGACGTCGTCGTCGCCCGCTTGCTCGACGGGCGCAGCGCGCGTGGGGTTCAGCATGGCGTACGTGCGCCGTATGATCTGCCCGGGGTCGATGCCGAGCTCTTCAAGTAAAGGGGGCTCATCTTCTATTGAGGAACCGGGGCCGCCGAAAGAAGCGCCCGGCGCGGCGGAGAAGGTTCCGCCGCCCCAGCCGGGCCCGCTCGGTTGTTGCGTCTGCGCCGGCGCCGCCCACCCGGCGCCCGACCCTTGCTGTTGTTGTTGTTGCTGTCCCCCCCCGTACGCGGAGTAGTTGGGGTAACTAGAGCTGGCGCTCCCGAAACTCATGAACTCCAGGCCGCCCTGGGGGTTCTGTGGTGAGGGCATTTCGAGTGGGGTCAGCGGAGTTGTTTTTAGGACGCCGCTGCGCGAAGTGTCCGAAAAGCAGAGAGCTTTCCAAGGATGGAAGAGAAAGGATCTCGCTCGTTGGTTGGGGCGTTGGCTTGGCCCATATCAAAAGCGGAGTCAAATGGCAGGGAACGGATATGAGTGTGACGTGTCACGCAAACCGCCCCTAAAAAACGGAGGTATCAAGAAACGAAACCTGCGGCGCGTACCTGCCCACCGCCCGCGGTGCCGTGCGGTTCGAAGCCTGACATCTGAGACGAAAGATGATGTTTTCAAGCGTGTTCGCGTCCTTCCGTCCGTCTACCTTCCGTCCGCCTGGGACCTCAAAGGGCTTCCGGTGTACACCACGACGGGTACGAACACGCGTCGGAAAGGCCGCGGCGCCGTTCCGCGCCTCACCGGTCGCGCAGCGCGACGTGGACTGCGCGGCAGGGGGAACGCGGCCCGATGTTGCGAGACGTTGAGAAAAAAGCAAAAGCTGCAGTTGGCCCAAAAAGCCAAAATTCGTGTTTTCTCTTTCCTTCATCCCTTTCGGCCTTTTCAGCGATCCCGCGCGCCAAGGCTCGGTCTTTCCGCCTCGCGTTAGACGCAGGACACACAAAGGCACTTTTAAGATGGTGCGTTTAGTCTCATAGCTCTGGTCGCCGTGACGCGCCGTCGTGCGCGTCGCGATGCGCGATTCGCGGAGTTGCGCCACCCCGCATCTCCGTCGCGTCACACCACGTTTTGGCCGCCTCGCGGGATTTGCGTGTTACCGCGCGGGTTTTACGACCGGTGCCGCGGCGGGTCCGGCGGCTGGGACCCCGAGTGCTGTCATCGCGTGGTGGCTGTGGATCTTCACGAGAAGGCCACGCGCGATGACGCGCGTTTGGACCGGTCGCGTTGCCGCCACGCCCCGTGCCCGTGGACACCCGACCATCGACAGTATTAGGGTCTGGCTTTTTATTTTACCCTTCACCACACCATTTGATCGATTGCTAACCTCCCCCCCCCGTCACCTTCCCCTAACAGCCGTCCCAAAAGACCTTCAAAACCAAGAAGATCCTGGGCAAGAAGCAAAAGCAGAACCGCCCCATTCCCCAGTGGATCCGCATGCGCACCGGTAACACCATCCGGTACAACTCCAAGCGCCGTCACTGGCGCCGCACCAAGCTCGGCATCTAATTGGTTTTTTGGATGCTGTGCTTTCGGGGAGGCGCGCGACTGCGCGCCTGGGTGAACTCGCGTTTGTCGAGGGACTGCGGAGGGAGACGAAATCTTAGCTAAGTGCGTCCACCGCGAGCTTGTGATACACGCAGATTTCACGTTTCACGAGGAGTACTCTCTCTATATAGCATCTCGACGTGCGCGCGCGCTCGCACAGATCGACGAAAAAAAGTGACTCCCGAAGATAACTCGTCGTTTTCTGTTTTTTTACATGTCTAGGCTACTTTTGCCTCTTTCCATTCTCACTGCACACCTGGAAATCGGCTTTTCGGATGCTTCGGCGGCGACGCGCCCATCTTCACGGGCAACGCCCGCACGTCCTCCTCTCCTTTGTGGTGCTCCTTGTCTTGCTGCGAAGGTTGGGGAACGATACGGATGGTGAGCGGGGATGGGAAGAGAAACGACGACCTCTTGGCGCGAGAAAAGACTTCGACGGATGACGCTTGCTTACCTGCTGCAGCGAGTAGTCTGCGGAATCGAAGTACTTTACATCCTGTTTGGAAAAGAAACAAGGTGGTACGGGTGGAGTGTGTCAGTGTTAATGGTCACACACCTCAGTGTCTTGGATAAACGTCGGCGGGTAACTCGCACGATGGATGGCGAATGGTTAACCACTGTTCCTCAAACACCTTCTCATTGTTACTCTCTCCTACCTTGTGGATGAGTTTCTTCTTGGGTTTCAAGTCCCCGTATTTGTCCCGGAGCTTCTCTTCTTGTTGTCGCATGATCTCCTCGGGCGAAGGCTGCGTGTTTGGAGGTTCGGACGCGAGCGAGGAAGGGTCAGCCAAGAGGAAGGCACGAAGGAATCGCGGGGTGCCGCGCCCGAAAAGAAAAGGAACATTGGAGCTGAGGTCGGGCGTACCTCCGGATCCATGGTTTCTGTGGGGTCGGTCGAAATACACGGAGGCTAGGAGGTGGTGGTGGTGTGGTTTGTTTGTGAGGGAAGGGGCGGGCCAGCACCGCGCGTCGTCGTTGTGGGGGGAGAGGCACGAGAATGCTGACGAAGGAAGTATTATGGGTAAAGAAGGGGTTTGTCAAAAACAGCATTTCTGCATGTATATATAGCTTCTGAATTCTTCCTTGGCGCCAAAAATCAGCCCCACACTAAGTGAAAGCCAAACAAGGTCCTTTGGCGTAGTGGATATCGCGTCGCTCTCCGGACCACAGGGCAACTGCCTAGGAGTTAAGCGAAGGTCCAGGGTTCGACTCCCTGAAGGATCAGAATCTTTTTGCTCTTTCTAACAAGTCTACTCAGGTCAAACAGCGCCCGGGAGGCTCCTGGGTGCCTCCGTGGTGCACACGGAGATGCTTTTCATTCTTTTTTGGAAAAACGAGGACGACATTACGGCGAAGATTGTACACACACAAGCTTCAAGCGAGAGAGAGGAGGCGCATATATCAAGCGACCAGGATCAAAGGAGCGGTGAGGTGCATCCAATGCGCCGATCCAGGCAGAGTAAGAGGAAATTCAAGAAACCTTGTTCCTGCATGACAATGGAGGAAGGTAGAAAAAAAATCCCTTTTTCGCCGGTTCGATTCGCCGAGGTTTTCAACTTTCGTAACTACCGAGACCGGATGCCACAACTACGACGCGCACATCACACGCTTCACATGGCCTCCGACGCGGCGCACACCGCCATGACTGCCGCTTTCGGTGGCATCACGATCGCCACTACTCCCGCGATCCCTACCGACGCGCAAGAAGCCATTACCGGCCTCCCCGACCACCTCGTGGTCACTCACGTTCTCAGGTCTGAGTATTTCGACGACCCCGCAGATCTCGCACGGCTCCCAGCGGTGAGCCGTGGGATGCGCGACGCGGTGGCTGCTACGGGGCTTCAAATTGAGGAGCTTGACGAGGACGAAGCCGTAAATCTCGGGTGTTTAAGCGCGCTGCAGCGCCGGCAACGGCAAGGTCGCCTGTCGCGTCAAGAATACCTTTGTCAGGCAGCGGCGAGGAGCGGACAGCTCGAAGAGTTGAAGGCGTTGCGCGAGAACGGCACACCGTGGGGTATTTCGACGTGTTGGGCGGCGGCGATGGGCGGGCGCCTCGATGTACTGCAGTGGGCGCATGTGAACGACTGCCCGTGGAACGAGGAGACGTGTGCGGCCGCGGCGGTTGGCGGACATCTCAAGGTGCTGCAGTGGGCGCGCGCGAACGACTGCCCGTGGAACGAGAATACGTGCCATGACGCTGCGATGGGCGGGCACATCGAGGTGCTACTGTGGGCGTGCGCGAACGGCTGCCCGTGTGACAAGAAAGAGTTGCACATCGCAGCTCAAGAAGGCCATGAGGCGATGGTGCGGGCGCTGATCGAGGCGGGCGCGGACATTAACAAGGCAAAAGATAACGGCGCGACACTGCTGTGCATCGCCGCTTCTGAGGGCCATGAGTCGGTAATGCAGGTGCTGATCGAGTTGGGTGCGGATACCAGCAAGGCGATGGATGGCGGCGCGACGCCGTTGTTCATCGCCACTCAAAACGGCCACGAGACGGTAATGCAGGTGCTGATCGAGTTGGGTGCGGACGTCAACAAGGCGATAGATGGCGGCGCGACGCCGTTGTTCGTGGCCGCTCAAAACGGCCACGAGACGATGGTGCGGGCGCTGATCGAAGCAGGCGCAGACGTCAACCCGGCAAAGAATATCCTCGTCACGCCGCTGTTAATGGCCGCTCAAAAGGGCCACGAGGCGGTGGTGCGGGCGCTGATCGAGGC
>TARA_B110000967_G_scaffold163640_2_pt1 | contig 11052 bp, 5 predicted proteins | sample TARA_B110000967 | Tara Oceans TARA_B110000967 (sample SAMEA4397903) | marine metagenome | biome: Polar Biome; feature: [DCM] deep chlorophyll maximum layer (ENVO:01000326); material: water (ENVO:00002006), including particulate matter (ENVO:01000060) such as... | depth 35 m
ACCGCATCAAGCGCGGCCATCAGCACGGCGCCGTGCGTGTTCGGGTCGTTGATGAGCTGAAGCAGCATGCGCAGAAACAGCTGTTTGTGCTCGCCCCCGCTAGGCACGACTCTGCTCGCGATGAGCGCCACGCATCGCGACATGACGTGCGCCGCGCTGCCGTATTCAGGCGCGGGCGGAGTAGGCGGTGCTCCTCGGGTCGGCGCCCGGGGGGGCGGGGCGTTACCCGCCGCGCTGGCTTGGTTGAGTTCGTGCGTGAGCCGGGACAACAGCTTCACGAGGTGCGGCAGATACCGGTCGACGACCTTGCGGTGTCGCTCCGCGAGCGCGGAGACGCACGTCAAAACGCACGCCACGCTCGTGTCCGGGGTCTGCGCGTTAGGCGTCGCCGCGGCGCCCGCGCCCGCGCCGGCAACCGCGGCGGCGACGTGCTTCGCGCAAAGCTCGTCAAGCCGGTGCTGCAAAAGCTTGGTTTCGGGAGGAGGCATGCCTCGTTCGCCTGGCGGCGCCCCGGGCGTGGGCGGCGGGTACATCGCCCGCGCCAGGGCGTTGGCCAGCGCTTCGTGCGTCTCCTGCGATTTGCTGTTGAAACAAGGCTCCAGCATCTGCGCCAGCTGCGGGGCGTTGCCTGACACGAACCTTTCGGCGTCCGCATCAAGGGCGACGTTGAACACCGCGAGCCCCGTGCGTAGCGTGTTCGTGGCGTCGCCGCCCGCGGCGGCGGTGGAGGCAAGTAACTTCTCGATGAACGCGAACTTGATGTTCGCCGTGGGCCACGTGTTCAGGGCTTCCCGCAACAGCGAAAGCGACCGCGCGTGCAGCGCCAGCATCACGTTCTCCTTGCTCTCCCCGGTGAGGAAAGACATGCGCACCAAGAAGTTGACCATTATTTCCCGCATCCCTGGCGTGGGGGCGAAATCATCCGCGTCAGGCGCGATCGGGACATCGCCTGACCCCCTCGGCCCGTCGTCGTCGTTGTCCATGTCGATGTCATCCGCGTCCCCCATCGCGACGTCCTTGTCTTTTTCGTCGTTAGCGGTGGGCATGATGCTGTTTTTTTTGTCGTCGTTGTCGTCGTCGTCGTCTTCGGTATCGGCGCCTCTGCGCGGGCGTCGTCGCTTTGGCGGGTCTTTTTGCTTCTCCTCCTTCTTCTCCGCCGAGTGATTCGAATCCCTCCGACCGCGCTTCGTGCCGACCTTCGGTTCCTGCTTTTTCGGATCGTCGTCATCCGCATCCTCGTCGTCGTCGTCGTCGTGTTTGTCTGTTTCGCCTTTCGCCTCTTTGTGTTCCTTGACCCGCCGTTCCCTTGACTTTTCCCACCGCAGCACGAGCTCCACTAAATCCACGGAAAGCGCCCTGTTCTCCGCGGGCGAGGACGACGGCAAACCGAGACGCGACAGCGAGTTCACCATCTGAGGCACGAACTGTGCTCTGCTCGGGTAAAAGTGCGACTCGTGCGACACGATCAGGTTCCACACGTGAATCAGGTGCGGTAACGAGTGCCCTTCCTCCACCAAGATCTTCTTCGTGTACCGGATCCAAATCGGGTACTTGTGGTCGCCTTGCGGAAGCCGTTTTGGGAGCGCCGGGGTCAGCGCGCCTAGGGCTTGCCTGACAAGGTCCTTGCTTTCGGGCTGGCACGCGCGTAACAGGGCGACGAACACTTGCAGCACGATCTTCTCAGGCGCCTGGTACGCCTCCAGAAAGTGACACACGTTGACAAACGCGAACTGCTTCGCCCCGCCGTCTTCGGATTTCAGGTGGTTCCACCCGAACTTGATCAGTTCCTTTCGGTGCCGTACGAGCTCGTCAGGGACGTGCCGGATCAACAACGTGCCCATCCGCAACAGCTGCACCCGCATGGCTTCTGTGTGTACGGAGTCGTCGCTGGACTCGTCGTCATCCGCGGTTTCCAAAAGGTCGTTCACGATTGACGCCACGACGTCCTCCGTTAAAACTTTCTTCGCCTCCTCCATCCGGTCCGAATCAGTAGACACGTCCTTCAGCGTGGCTTCCAGAATCGGGATGATGATCAGTCGGGTGGCGTGCGTTAGCTCAGAGGCGCTCATTGACTTTGTCTTGAACGCCTCAAGGAAGTGTAACAGCACCGCGTGTTTCTCCGCGCTCGTGAATTCCTCCGCGACGTTGGTTTTGTAAAAGCGCACCAGAAACGTAAAGTCCACGCACGTCTTCGCGTCGAAAACGGAGAGAACGTCAAACAGGTACTCAACCTTGGTTTTGTCGTGAAGCACGACGTTGGTGAAGCACTTCACGAGGCGCTTGCTTTCCAGGAGCTCGGAAAGAGCGAGGAGTTCCTCGTGTCGCAGCCGCTCCGCCCGGGCCGGACTTCGCCAGCGCGACCAGAGTTCCAGCAACAGCTCGGGCTGGCTCGCCAGCCACGCCGGGTCGTGCTTCGCGAGCACGGCGACGAGCTTGAGGCCGTTGTACGAGGCTAAATCGCTGCCGCCGCCCAAACCCGAGATGCCGGTTTCGGCGTTGACCCCGGTCTCAGACGCAGCTTGGTCGGTCACAGAAGACGCGCCCGTACGCGGCCACTTGAACGCGCGAGCGATGATTTTCCCCGCGTTTCCGCAAAGCTCCTCCCGCAGCGGCTTCCCCTCCTTCTGCATGCGCAGCATATCAAGCAGCCTGAAGAAAAACTGAGGTTGGTCGATTCTCTGTAAGAAGAAATCAATCGCGTCCGGGGCGTACCGCGCGAGGAACTTGCACAGCGGCGCCCGGTACAGCGAGTTCACCTCGGAGTGCACGCCGGACGCGGGCAGGGCTTGTTCCAGCTGCACCGTGAGCATCACGAGCGGCTCCAGGAACTTCCCCGCGGCTTGCGGCAGGAGGTGGAACAGGTTGATCATCGCGGCGGCTATTTTGAAATCTTTTGGAGGCGGTCGGTTGGTTTGCTGCGGAGGCTGCCCAGGAACGTTGGTTGTTTTCCCCGCCGCGTTCGGGTCAGGTTCCAGCCACCGCCGCAGGTGTTCCAACAGCTTCTCCCCAAGCGTAGGGTTGAACCAGTTCGAAAGCAACTCCAGTAAACGTTCCAAACCGACCAACAACGGCATGGAAAGGTTCTTGTAGTGCGCCAGGTTGACCAAAATAGGCCGCAACGAGCTTTGTAGTAGCTCCTTGGAAAGGCTTTGTTGTTGAATCACGCGTTTCAACCCGCGCTTCGCGAGCTCAACCACGGGTTCAAACCGCGACGTGAGGGATTTGAAAAACATGGTGATGATTCGCTGCCGCAGCTGCTGCAGCGTGTCCTCGCCAGGCCCCGGTGTTTTGAGCTCAGGGCACGCCATGGCGCTGCACATGAGCTTGATACACGCCTCGCGCAGGGCGTGCAGGTCGTCTCCGTTTGAGGTGACGCCGGTGTTGTTACCGGGCGCGGTTTTCGCGACCGAAGCGGCGAGGCTGGCGTCGTCGGTTTCCGCGAACGCCAGCGCTTCTTGAAGCAACCCCACGAAAGACGCGTGGATCTTGATCAGCGGTACGGGTTTGGTGGAAAGACAGAAATCGAGAATCCGCACCACCTGGACCTGGACCTGGACGCGCCGCGTGTGCAGCGGGCGCGAAAGCAAACCGCCGACGTGCGCAGCCTTGACGTCCAGAACAGATCCAACGTCCACGCCGCAGCGCTTCGCCAGGCCCGCCACCGCTTTTTCCACAACCGGCCGCACCGTGGGCGACGACGACGTGGAGAAGAGCTCCTCGGCGAGCACGCTGGTGGCGTGCTCCAGCCTTGGGGGCGCGTCGCTGCCGCGAAGCGTGGTACCGACCGGGGTGGCGCTTTCCAACACGCGGTGGAAAATCTGCGTCGCGAGGCGCACCTCCACCACGGCGTGCGCGGGGAGCGAGCGCAGCGCGCGTCTGAGAGATAAAAAAGAAAGTGTCAGTCTCGTATGGGCAATCAGTCGGCGAAATATGGTAATTGGGAAATACGTACAGAAGCGCTTGTAGGATTCGCGGCAGGTGCGTTTGCAACGCGGTCGCGGGAAGAACCCTGGTCAACGCGTCGATACCCGCGACGCCGCCCACCACGGATTGCCAGCTCTTCTTGAAGCACATGTGCGTCAGCCGGGGAAGGAGCTCGGCGACGAGCGAGTCGAGGGCGGGAGGAACGGGGGTTTCAGCCGCCGCCGCGACGATAGACGCGTCTTTCTCCTTCTTGACATCACCTTTTTTGTCCCCGTCCTCCATCTTGCCCTCGTCCTTCGACGCCGCGTCCGCGTCCTCGCCATCCTCGTCTTCGGTCTTGGCGGACTTCTTGCTGGACGTGGCGGCGCCCCGGCGCGACGCGCGCGTTTGTTTCGGCGACGCCATCTCGGCCTTGTCCTCCTCCTTGTCTTCGTCCTTGTCGCCGGCGTAATTCATCTCCGAGTCCTTCTCCTTTGCTTTTTCCGCATCCGCGTCCGCCGCCTCCGCGGCGTCCGCGACATCCGCGGCATCCGCCTCCACAGCGCTCGGGTCGATGCCAGCGTCCCTCATCGCCTTCGCGGCGATCGCAGCGCATTCCCTTTCTTTATTTTCCAGTTCCAAGCACGCCTCAGCGTGGGCGACGCAGGCGCGCGCGTCCTTGGCGTCCTCCGCGGAAACCCCAACCACGGAGGCGTCGCACGCCAGAGTCATGACGCCGTCGATGAACGTCTGTACCGCGCGCAGCGCCGCTTCGACGTGCGGGCGCTTGCCGCTCTCCATCGCGTCCATCAGCGCGTCCAAGAACAGGGTGGCGTCGAGGGTGGTGAGGGAGGCGCTGGTCCCCTTGCGTTTCTTGTACCTCGCGTGTGACGTGTCGATGTCCACCGCGTCCGGGTCGTCGAGCGCGTCCTTCATCTCGACATCCTTGTCATCGTCGTCCTCGTCCTTGCCCTCCTCCTCATCATCCTTCTTCCCCCTTCGGCCTCCTCGGGTTTTCTTGGGGCTGGGGGGAGGCGGAGTTTTGCCTTTCTTAGCGTTTTTGTCGTCGCCGGCGTCGTCGTCGGCACCCGTGGCCAATACAGACGCGGCGGCGGCGGATCGCGCGGCGGCTTCTTTGGCGAGAATCGCGCCCGAGCGCCCGCTCCCGCCCGTGACGAGCGGCGCCGCCCCCGACACGAAAAGCATCGCGAAGTGTTCCGCGATTGAACTCACGAACCCGTCGTTCGCGGTTTTCAGGGTAGGGTCAGCCTCCGCCGCGACCACCGCGGTGAGGAGCTGCTTGAAAACGGATTTCTCCGCCTCGAGCTGCGTTTTGGTTTTGTTCCCGAGCCGGGTTTTCGCGCTCGAATCCTCCGCGCCGTTCGCGCCGCCTTCGTCGGAATCGGCGTTTTGGAACCACCCCTGCACCACGCCTTCCAGCGCCGCCCTGATTTCCACCGTGTTCGCCCCAGACCGCGCCAACCCACCAGACACGTTCAGCACCGAGGCTAAACACGCGCGGAGAAACGCGAGCGCGTGTTTCCGGTGCTCCACAAGCGCCTCGGCGCCTTTCAGGTTCGGCACGGGGGGCGCGGCCAGGATGGTGCGCATCAGGGCGATGCACCTGTCCAGGGGTACCAGGAAGCTTGTTTCTGGTTTGAAGGTTAAGATCAAACGCAAGCCGTGTTCCGGGTTTTCCTTCGCGTCAAGCGCTAGGGGCTCGCGTAGAAACGACCGGCTTCGGCCACCCAGCTTCCCGAGCATCTGAAGCGCCTTCGCGCCGAACGGCGCGCCTGATTGCTGCGGCTTCAACAAACCCCACAGCGCGAGCATCAAGTCGCTCTCCACCTCGGCGATGCACGGGTCAAGAAAGTCCGGGTTCAACGAATCAACCCAGAACTCCAGGGTTCGTAACCCGAGAAGTTGTAGCTCACTTGACGTACTTTTAAGCGCGCGTAACAGCGGGTGCGCTAGTCGCGGCAGGTGAGGTAAAATGCTCGACAAACGCGCGGGAAGCGTCAAACACAACTCAACCACGGTGTCGCTCAGTTCGTGCGTATCAGGGCCGTGAAGCAGCGCCAGCAGGGCGTCTAACGTCGGCTGCAAAACCGGAACCACTTCGCGGTAAAGCAAGTCAAACTTAGCTTGTGCCAGGGCTCGGAAAAGGTAACGAAGCAACCTGACGTACGCGGACGGGTCGTCCACTTCCTTCATGGCTTTCAAGCACGCCTCGACTAACGGCACGACGTGCGGCGACAACACGGCTTCGCACGAGCTGTACTTGCTCACCGCGTGCATCAGAAGTGAGAACAGTTTCAGCACAAGCTGCGATTGCGGGCTTTGCGGGTCCGATAACGCGTGCAACCGGTCCTTCACCAGGTGCGTCGCGAGCGCGTCCGCGAAGCTCCGGCCGAGCGCGGGGGACTGTAACAAAATGTGCGGCAGCTGCACCATCGGCGCCAGTTCGTACGGCTCGCCGCCGCCGAGCAGGGCGTCGAGTCTTAGACAAATGATGTCCAGGAACGACCGCGGGTCTAGCACCGCCAGCGCCTCACCGAAGTGCGTGCACATCTCCGCACACTCCGAGCCTTGGTAAAGCGCGAGGCACCGCACGCCGTTCTGCACGAACCCGCTGGCGCGGCGAAGCTCGCCTTCCCTGAACCCCTTGGCCTTGGGGACCGCACCTGCCGTTTGTTGCGTTTGCGTTTGCTGCGTGCTGCCGTGGAAGTTCGTGATGGACCACAACAGGGTTTTCATGCCAATCACCAGCGTTTTCACCAGCGCCTTGGTGTCCGCTAAACTCTTCAGCGCGTCGCTCGGGGTTTGCACCGTGCCGTCGAATCCTACGAGCTCCGTGGGTTCCTTTGGGTCGGCGGATTCCTTGTCGTCGTCGGCTTTAACGATTTCCGGTTTCGTTTCGGTGGACTCAACCTTCTCCACAACAACCACCACCCCGAGCGCGGCATCTTGTGATGCTTTGGCTTTTTGCTGTTCCGCCAACTCCGCGGCTTCCGCTTTTTTGCCGTTTTCAAGAAGCAGCTTGACCTGCGGCTTCACCGTGCCGAACTTTGGAGTTTTAAAGAAAGAAAGTGTCAGTCTTGTATATAGCGATGTATGGACAAACAGTCACCAGCTTCGGTAAAACAGTCGTCTATGTTTGGGAAACGCGCAAGGCCGTACCTTCGCCACGGTGGCGTCTAGAATGCGAACCAAGTTCGCGCGCGCTTCGTCCGCCTGTGTCGGGTCGTTTCTTCGCCTGAAAATCGACTCCACCAGGTGGTGCATCAACCGCGCACAGGTCATTTGAATCGAAAGCGGCAGGGTTTTGTCCTGGACGTTTCGCGAAAAAAGATACACGGCGCGGCGTATTTGCGGCATCGAGAGCTCCAGGCGCATGTGGTGCACCAGTTCCGCGAGGAACGAGTACGCCAGCGGGCGCAACGTCTCGATGCACGCCTGGCCGGTACCGACCAAGGTTTGTTCATCCAGAAGCAAATCCAGGTGCGGGTAAAACCCCCGTCTGAAGTCGGGCGCGGATAACACGTGCCGCGTCGCGACGAGCAGCTCCTTCCTAGTCGCGACGTTATCGGAACACGTTCGCAACAGGCTGACGATGGATTGCGAAACCTCGTCCCGGTGGGGCTGGACTAACGCGGAGTACCCGCGTAGCAGGTACGTGACAAACGAAACCGTCTTTACCTGCGCGCCGGTCATGTCCGCGAACGGGCGCTGTAGGTGCGACGGAACGGTTTCGCCATCCTTGGTCGCCTTGAGGCCGATAAAAAAGAAAGTGGTTAACGTCTCGTATGGGCAATCGCAGAGGCGGGCCGTGGTGTTTGGGAAATACGTACCTTCAGGCCGATCGTTTTCACCATCAGGGGTAACAACGTGGTGACGTTGGACGGAATCAGCCTGGCGTAGAGCTGGAACAGAAGCATCACAATCAGCGGGCACTCGGTTTGGACTTTGAAGGACCGGGTGCTTTTGATGGACACGGGTGCCGGGGGCGGTTCTTTCCTTTTGTCGCTCGCCTTTTTCCCGCCGCCGTCGCCGAAGGTTTCAGCCACTGTTCCTTCCACCTGCTCGTACACGTCCCTGACAAACTCCAGAAAGGGCTCGACTTCGAACTCCAGGGAAGGGCGGAAGTTGCGGTGGAGGTCGAAAATTACGCGCAAGCAGATCAGGGCGTTTTCTTCGTTCTCCACGCGCAGCGAACTGGTCGCCAAGCGCAGCACGGTTTTGTCGTGCGGCCGCAAGTGTTCGTTGTGCGGCAGCTTGTTGAGCATTTCCAACACGCACTTTCGAGTTTTGTGCATGTTATTGTCCTCTAGTTGGGGTGGTGTCGTTTCAAGCACGGCGTCGAACGCGGGAAGAAACGCGTTGAGGAAGGAACCATAGTCGCCCGTGTGCACCGCGTCCACGCAGGCGCGAACCTCATTGACAAGCGCCAAACGATCCTTAGGCTTGTCGCAGGTAGTGAGCTTCGCGGCGTGGGTTTCGAATTGACTGATTAGTTGAGGGTTTAGGGTGAGGGAGGGTTTGGGGAGACAGGGTCAGTAAAGGGTTTAGGGTTTAGTCGTACGTGGGGGCGAGCGCCACGAGTGAGACACGAGCAACAAATAATAAAAGCTCAGGTGAGAATGGGGCGGGAAGGGTAAATCCGGGATCGTCGTGGTCCGAGGGAGCGCCCAATGGGTGGTGGTCCACCACCGCGATCGATGCGCGTCAGGTGTGGTATCGCGGTACCCGGTGCGTCAGGACACGATCGGTACGGCCGACGAGCATGTACGCACCTCGGGGTCAGGGTGACGGTGGTTGGGGTGGTCATTTTTCCAAACAGTCCGGCGCCACCGACGAATCTGATTTAATCCACCCCCCTCCGGGCTTCAATCGGCGCGACGTACGATCGGCCTTCACCAATTCAGACGCGCGTCTCTCGCACTCCGAGACGGTCGCGGGGGAACCGGGGCGTGTGACGACGCCTTTGGGTCCCGCGCGACGCGGATGGAGTGCTTCAATATCTGAAATCGAGATTTCTGTACGTGCTTCTGTTAGGACCTAGGTTTCGTCTCTGGTTTGGTCGCTGCAAGAAGACGTTTGGTGTTTGTTGTGTATGGTAGGTACCGGTGGGCACTGGGCAGAGTTAGGCAGTGAGCTCCAGCCAGACCCACGTTTTTTTTTAAGGTTCATCGGACGGTCCGATGAAATTTGGCTTCAAAATTAGCAAAAAAAAGCAAAAATCATGGAAGTTGTGCGTGGAGGAAACCGACGGACTCATAACGCCGCGCATGGTGCCCACGACGTCGTTCCGCGACTTCGTCGCGTCCAAGATCCAGGCGGCTTGGCGGCGCACGCGTTCTCGCCGAGCGTACGTCACGCTTAGAAACGCCGCGGTCGTGATCCAGGCGCGGGTCCGCCACGTCGCGCGACGAGGAAAGGTACGAAGCGTTTCCTCTGAGATGGAGAAACCACGAGAGTCAGCAAGTGCTTTTCCAAACAAAGCCCAACGAACCGTCACCACCACGCGGAGCCATTGGCGAGTGACAGGCGAACATCTCGGCGAACGACGCAGCGCTACTATACAAGGCGACACCCCGGTCAGTGAAACGACGCCACCGCCAACTCGGAACCGCGATGCGACGCACATGAGTTCGTTTCGGTCCTGATCTCGTTTGGTCTCACTCCATCTCATCATCTCTGACAGTGTTAAACTTCGTCCTTAAAATGCCTTCCCGAACCCAGGCCGTTATTCGCATCGCGCGGTGTTGGCGCCGCTATGTGTGTCAGCGCGAGTACCGCTTCAAACGGGACTTGCTTGTTCGAAGACCACCAGGCGGCGTGATGAGGTTTGATTGGGTTCACCACCACCACCTGCTTACGAGAAGTGGTGACTACCAACCCACACAAACCACCGACGTGATCCGCTCCGCGCCGAAAACGCTGCGATTCGAAAAACCAACCGAGGCGTTTTTTGTGAACGACCGCGGCGCGCGCGTTCATTTGCGTTTGCGGCTAGGACCCGGTCTTCTGGGTAAATACCCATACGACCACCCGGTCATATACTACCGCATATTCACGCACCACCCCGTGCAGGATCTGAACCAACAGAGTCCGGAGGATTACTTCGAGGAAAACAAGGCGAAGGCGTCGGAGCGCGCGGCGGCGGCGCTCAAGACGAGCGTTTCCCAAAAAGGGTTCAAAATAAAAACAGAAAACGAGATACGCAAACGGACGAACAAGTACGTCCGCGTGGAACGCAACGACTGGCGGGTCTTGAGCGGTAGAGCAGTGCGGGCACTGGCCGCCGCAGGTACCGAGTTTAGGTTGGGGTATCACACCCTGGCGATGGAAGAACGCGTCGCGGCGCGACGTTCGCGGCCGCTCCGCGTTTCGTCCTCCGCCTCCTCGTCGCCGCGACCGGCGCGAAACACTTTGTCGGCGGTAAACCCAGTTCGCGTGACGAACCGTGGTGTGCGAACACCAGTTGGTGCGGTGACACTACACAGCGCGCTGCGATTACGGGCGAGGGCTTGGAGCGCCGGTGGTGACGTGCGCGAGGCTTGCTGTTTCACGCGGCACGACGAGAGCGACGCTTTATATTTCGACGAATCAAACGTCTCCGCCGACGAAAACGAAAACGTCTCCGGCGCCGAATCCGTGGACTCGCTGTTACGGTGGAGCCAGGGTTTGGATTTCGAGGAGTCGGACGAGGAGTAGAAAGAACCCGGGGTGGTGTGTGTTGAAGGTGGTACTTTGTGTAATAGGTAATACTGGGTAGTACTTTGTCTAGGTAGACTTTTGAGTGAGACTGCGGGTGATGTGTGATGAGTTTGGACGATTCATCTTCGCACTTTCCGAGAAACCCAAATCCTGTGCTTTTCCCCTTCTTTCGTACCGTCCTAGAACACGGCAGCCGCACCTCCCGCCACAGCTCCCGCGCGCCACGCACCACGCCAACCACCGACCGTACCCGACCGCTATGTCCTCCCACGCAGTGTGCGGTGTGGAAACTCGCGCGCGCAAGAGAAAGCGCGAGCGCGATACTAACCCGCAGGAGGCCTTCCCCGGCCTTCCGCAAGACGTCGTGGTCACTCACATCCTCAGATCTGACACTGACCCCATCGTTCTCGCGCGGCTAAAAGCGGTGAG
>TARA_B110000967_G_scaffold198434_1_pt1 | contig 11044 bp, 8 predicted proteins | sample TARA_B110000967 | Tara Oceans TARA_B110000967 (sample SAMEA4397903) | marine metagenome | biome: Polar Biome; feature: [DCM] deep chlorophyll maximum layer (ENVO:01000326); material: water (ENVO:00002006), including particulate matter (ENVO:01000060) such as... | depth 35 m
CACCGCCGCCGCCGCCACCACCACCACTTCCAGTAGCATCTTCTACAAACATAGGGTTAAAAGGATTTGAACCTCTTTTTCCAAATGCCGCAAAACCTTTTCCAAAGAAACTTTTAACTTTACTTACTATAGCTACAGCACCCTTAATAGCTAAAAATCCTGCTGCTAATCCCATCATTATTTTTCCATATGGGCCTCCTAAGAAAGTTAATACTTTTTCAATTATAGGACCTATTGCTTGAACCATGTTTAATATAACAGGACCTATTTTTTTAGCTATAGGTTCTAAAGCAGTCTTTAATTGCTTTACAGCACTTTGCATACTTCTATCAAATAGAACTGCTTCTTTACCTTGATCAGACATTTCTTTACCTGAAGCTTTTTCAGTCTTTAATTGATCTTTTTTAATATTTGCTAACTTTTTCTCACCTAACATCATTTCAGTTAGTTTATCCTGAGATATTCCTAATAAACCAGAAAATGCTTCTTGAGCAAATACATTACCCTCAAGTGCTTTTTTATTCTCTGTAACAAGTCTTAATTGTTCTGCTGCCATAGTAGCTGTGTCTCCTGTTGCTACTGCATGTCTTAATTTATCTAAACTTAAATCTTTTTGGAGAAACATTTCTGCTTCAATTTCTTTAGCTATTGAAGACTCAAAATCTAAATGTGTTTTAGAAGCTGCAGCTATTTCATCCATTGTAGTTCCTAACCTAGCTGCAGTATGTGCTGCTTTTACTAAACCTTCAGTTCCACCTTTAATATTAAATCTTACACTTGCACTAGCACCCTGTAATTGGTTAAATATAGCATTTTGATCTATATAAATACCAGTTGCATCATTAGCTGCATTTAATGTACCTACCACAGCATTTTCCATCTCCATTAAAGGAACTCCTGCCTCATAGGATAATTTTGTTAATGCTTTTATTTGCTCTGCACTATAACCAGCGTATAAAGTTAAATCTTGAAAAGATTTTGCATTAGCTTCATTAAATTTTAAAGTTACTCCAGCTACATTATTTAATTCTTTTTGAGCTTCTATTAATTCTTCAGTAAAGTAAAAAACATTTCCAGATGCATCCCCAGCTGCGGTAATTTGATTTTTTAAAAATTCAGCATTTTTTCCTGCTACCCCAAAGGCTTGTCCTACTTTATTAACTTTATCTAAAGTTGATGTAAATATTTTAAATAAAAATTTAACAGCTTTTACTATCATAGTTACAATAACAAGAGGATCTGTTAAAGCTGAAGCTAAAGATTTACCTAAACCTTTTAATCCAGTACCCATTATTTTAAACTGTCCTCCTAAACCTGCTGCCTTTTTACCATTATCTGTTAAAGTAACAGCTTGATCTTTCATTTGCGATTGTATGTCATCAAGATCATCACCCATATCACCAAAACCTATCTTTTCTGCAAATCCACTTAATCCTTTTATTGCTTTTCCTGTTAAACCAGTAGCATTACTAATTCTTTTTTGGCGTTTAAGGGTTGTATTTAAAGCTTTGTTAAAGTCAGATTGATATCCAACTTGACCTTCCATTGCTTTTTCCTTATCAGATGCTAATTCAATTAATTCTATAGTAGCATCTCTTTCTTTTGCAGTTAAGTTACTACTTTGTAATTGGTTTTGTAAAGCTGCTTTTTGTCGTTTTAATCTATTAAATTCTAAATTTACTTTAGTTTTTAAAGATTTAGTTTCTTTCATTGAAGATGAAGATATATCATATTGTATATCAGATAAATCTTCAGCAAAGTTTCTTAATTTTTTGAATGATTTAGTTGCTGCTTTTAAAGGATTATCCATATCCCCTAATTCTTTACCAATGTCTGCAAATATAGACTTTAAACCATCTAATCCAGAGTCCATTTCTAAGATGTCAGCCCTAATGCCCGTAAAAGAAGTTGCAACTTCCTTCATTGCTTTATTTACAGAGCCATATTGTTTTGCTACTTCTTTAGCATCTTTCCCTTGAAAAGGAGAAATTCTATTTAATTCCTTGTATTTTTTTTCAAGTGCTTCTAACTGCTTGTTTAATTCTCTTATTTCTGATGCTTTTGACATTAGCCGGTTATTTTGTTATAAATATTACTAAATTATGCTTTTTTAGCCTTAGTAGTAACAAAATCTGGTATTTTTACTTTTTGTGATGGTTTAGAAAATTTTTCTATGTATTTATCCTTTTGGGCATTTGCGGGATCACTTCTTTGAGCTTGTTTTAAAATCTCTCTTCCTTTTTCTAAATCATTAGTAGACGTACCACTTTGTGCTTTATTTTGAGCTTCAAAATGATCTGATATTTTTTTATAAGTAAAATTTCTTAACCATATAGGCATTTCATATACCGTATGCCAGTCATAACCCCCATTCCCATGAAAAACAATTTCGTGGATTTGATTAAATAAGTTTTGTCTATATTCTACTGCTTGATTATGCGTCAGGGAAAAAAAAGTTGGCACCTATTGGAATGTCAATTTCTTCTATATCACCATTTGGCTTTTCCCGATCGAATGAAAAATCGACATCGGGTTGAATTTCGACAATGTAGTCTCGAAGAGCTTTTGCATCTCTTGCTAAGAAATAATTGTCTACAAATTCTCTAACGTCTTTTTTATCTGGGTTTCCATCTACTGAAATAATCATATGTTTCATTCTTGTAGACATTTCTGGATTTACTGCTTTGTTTAGTTTTCTTAAACCTTTTAATTCAGCATTTACCAATTTTTCTGTTTTATCAGTCATTAATTGAAATTCAATTAAATTGTCTCCAGTAGGAGTTTGAAAATGGAATTTATTTATACCTTTAGTAAATAATGACTCATTAAATGGTTTGTTTTCTAAAGTAGCTAAATCAACTTCATGATCTTCACCCATATATTCAAATTTATAAATTGAACCATACCCTAATACACGAGATGCTACTAATAATGCATTTTTATCACCTACTATTAAATCAGCAATATCTGCTCCAGGAGTTACTACTAACGCTTCTAATAATTTATCTATAACTTGTCCTTTTTGAATGTAGGCATTATTTGTAATAATATCTTCTTCCCTAGCAGTCATGTATTTCATTTCTACTTTTCCTGATGAAAATGGAGAAGTGGATGGATACACTATCCCTTTAGAAGGTAAATCTACAGTTTCTGATGGGAATTTAAATTTTGGAGCTGCTGCTGCTACTTGAGGTGCTGCTTGAGGTGCTGCTACTTGAGGTGCTGCTACTTGAGGTGTTGTTTTTGGTGTTTGGTCCATATAAATTTTATTTGTTATAACTTAATTTCTTATTATACATATATAATATAAAAAAAAGCTTGACGTAAGCCAAGCTATTTTTAAAAGTATGTTGATTGTTTTTTAGAAATTCAAGACGCAGTAATCCATTCCTATTGTCATATCAATATTTTGCGCTGTTCCATCTTCATCCCAGTTATAATCTCCAAATGATGCATCTTTAATAAATGCTCCTTTAATAATCCATTCAGAAACTACATCACCTACAGGGCCTAATACATCAATTGTAAGATCTTTCTTGTAAAAATCAGAATAACCGTCTCTACCAGTTACTGATTCATGATGTAATCTAGTCCATTCCATTACTGCTTGAGCTCCAGATGGTGTAATTGGATCGAATAATTGCATTGTGATATCATTCCATCTTAACTTACCTTTTACTTTTCTATAAGTATTGATATGGTTAAGTACGATTTCATCTTGTGCAAAACCCATTCCACTAATACCTTTAATTATATAAGAAGGAATTCCATCTACATACATTATAAATCTATTAGCTACTTTTGGTTCAAAAGCTGTGAAAAATATTTCGTTTGGGTTTAATACTGCCATTTTATTTCTTTTTTATTTTATTATAAATATCTAATTTTTAAGTTTTTACGACGGGAATGAAGCTCCAGTTGGTAAGATATTAAAATCTAAGTATATAAATTCAGCTGTTTTTGTTGGCTGTAAGTATATAGCACCTACCATTTGGTTTCTATCGACTACGTCGGGTCCATTATTTGAAGCATCCATAACGACTTTAAACGCGTATAAACCTTGTCTTTGTTGTACTGACTCCAAATATGGATTTACTTGAGCTAAAAATCCATTTCTTGTTGCTGCTGTATTTTGTTCAAATACTAAATTATCAGCTACTTGTGAAATGTATGATTTAAGTTCAATTAATAATCTTCTAACATTTACTCTATCTAAAGCTGATGCTTGAGATTGTAATGTTTTTTGTCCAAATACTACAACTCCCCTTCCTGGGAATGTTGCTATTGGATTAACTTTCCCTGTATAAAGATTATCTCTATTAGTTTGAGTTAATTTTCTTTCAGCTTGAACTACCGTACTTAAACCGCCTCTATTAATACCCGCCGGAGCGAACCATGCTTCAGCTGACTTGTCGTTATACGCATATACTCCAGGCATTAACGTTGAAGCTGGTACCCATACTAACTGTCTTGAATCTGGATCTGCTAGCTGTAACCATGGCCAATATGCTGCTGCATATGAGTTATCTATACTTGCTGCTGTTCCAACAGCTGCTGATACAGTTGATGAATAATTTTCTAAATCTAAAATAAATATTGCATCACCTCTTCTTTGTACGTTTTGAACTCCTACATTTAATGGAGTAGCATGAGCTGAATTAGCATAAACTAATCCTGGGGATGATAGTATGTTATATCTATAATCATCTTTATTTGCTAATAAATTAAATGCATCTGTATAATCTGGAATTGATGCTGCATCAACCCCTTGAGTATCACTATTATTAATTTCTTGGTAGTAATTTTGATTTGCAGAAACTATTGCTCCATCTGCACCTCCAAATGATCCACTACTTGCTCCAGGAATTGATCCTGTAAATTCTGCTTTTGCAATACCATCATTATCAAAATAATCAGGAGTTTTTAAATTAACAGATGAAACTCTTACAAATCTAGATCCATTTGCATATGATCCAGTTGTTTGTATGTAAGGATCATTTGTTCCAGCTCCTATCAAATTTTCTGTAAAATCTCCAACAATTCTAGCTATGTAGTTTGATTGTTTTGGATCTAATGAAACATTAGGGAATATTTCTAAAATAGATTTTGATTTTGAATTATCATTACCTTGTCTAATAATTAAACTAAATGTTCCTGATCCTGTATTTGGAGCTTGTATTTCCCATCTAATGTTATTTCTTGACCCACTAGCTAAAGCACCATTAATATTTTCTGGTCCTGTACTATTCATTATAGTACCTTCAGAAATTGTTTCTAATGTAAATACATTTGTATCTATTATATTAGCATTTACTAATGTAAATAATGCAGGAGCTGCTGAGTTACCTATGTCTGATGTTATTACTTGTACTTGATCACCAATTGCGTACCCTGTTCCAGCTGTGTCTATTGTAGCTGAGGAAACTTCAACTAATAAATCTGCTACTGTTATAGTAGCTGCTACTGCTGAAGAATTAGAGACATTTCCAACTGCTAATGTAATATCTAAATCTTGATCACATAACGTAAATCCAGCTGCTAATAAATCTGCTGCTGTAATTTTTATAATATTACCAGTAACATAATTAGTTCCAATATTTGCAACTGAAACTGCTGATAAAGCACCTGCTCCATCACCTGTTACTGTTATAGTAGCACCTAATCCTGTTTGTTGTGAACCACCTGTAACTGCTCCTGTTTGTGCAATTGTAAATGGTCCTACTACATTACCTAATGTAGTACCACCTGATAGGGCACTAATAGATAATACATCTTGAGCTGTTATTAATTGTCCAGTTCCTAATAACCCTTCTGCTATTGTAATTCCTCCAGCTACATATCCTGTTCCTGGGGTAGTAACTGTAATACCTGTTATAGTTGGAGCTGTTGTTCCTGTTACCGTTACTGTTGCTTTACCTGATACTGTTGAACCTTGTGTTATGATAACATCTGTATAAACTGCTGTACCACAATCTGTTGGGTTAGTACCTGCATTAATTTCTGGTAATAAAGCATCTGCAGTTGTTAATAATTTTCCAAGAGAAGTAGATGTTACAATATCAACTTTACCTCCTGATCCAGTACCAGTTACAGTAGCTAAATCTTTATCGGCAAAAGTACCTGCTGTACCACCTGATCCACCACTTGTTAATTCAGTTAAAAGACTTCCACCAACTAATAAATTACCACTTTCTGCTTCTACAGCTGGAACTAGTGTTGAAACTGCAGGACTAAATGATCCTGAATTTACTCTATCTACTAGTAATGAAGTTCCTCCATTATTAAAATAATTATATGCTGATACCGAAGTAAAATAAGTGAATTGATCTGAACCACTTGAAAAAGTGCTACCAAAATTAGCTAGGAACTCTGAGTAACTAGTTACTAGTTTTGGAACTCCTTTTTTACCTAATACAGTAGGACCAACAATAGCTGCTCCGGCTTGTATTGGTTGTGAAGTAATTTGAGATTGATCATTTTCTCTTGCTAATACTCCTGGGGAAATTAATGTTTCTGCCATTTTATGTTATTTTTATGATAAATATACTAAATTTTTTCAAAAGTCTATTTACTTGGTAAAAATTCACCTGTTTCTAAAGAAATGCTTCCTTGACCATATTTATCTTCTAAATTTTTAGCAAGGATAACTTCTTTTTCTTGTAAACTTTGTAAATTTGACTTCAATTGTTCTTTTTTTAATTGTATGTTGTAATGTTGCATTTCAATAACGCCCGAAACTTCTGTTAAGTTTTTAAAAGTATTTTGTAATTCTTTTAATTCATCAATTTCTTCTTGGGATAAAACTTTTTTTTCGTTCATAATATTTTTACTATTTATGTTTTGTTATACATATTAGTTTTTTAATCAAAAACCTAAAGAGTGTAATAAAATTATATTATAGCTGCATTAACCATTTCAACTTCTACAAATATTTTCCAAGATATATTCTTTCCAGCTTGTCCAGTACAATCAACGGCCATTGTATTATTTCCGACTCCAAGTCCAATAGTTACTATTGTACTACTTAAACCACCAGTAATATTAGTAATGTTATTAGTTCCTATAAGAAAAAACCTTGTTCCATTCCAATGAGTTACTTGATCAGTTCTTACATAAACTTGGTTTGTTTGTTGGGATGTTGGATTAGTTTCATCAGCACCTATTATACTATATTTAAACACATAAGTTCCTGAGTTAGAGTTATTTGGTTGCCAATCCCACACATTTGCTGTAACAGCACCTGATGTAACTGCACCGTTACCTTCAAATACCATTCTAGCATGGTTTGAAGTTGATCCATACTTATAAGACATTCTAAGACTATCATCACTTTGTCCTGTTTTGTTAAGTACTATAAGTGATTGGTTTAAAGTAAAATCTTTTGAACCTGATATAATTGCCGAGACATTTGATGAGCCTCCTTGAGCTGAAAATGCTAAATTAGCTAAAGGAGAATTATTATTGTTACTTATATAAGCTGTAGCATCATTACAAAATTCTAAGTTATTAATAAATAATGAGGCTGAGGCAGCATTTACAGAACCTGCATTTGCATTAGGCCCTACTACTACTGATGGTGATGCACTACCAGATGCAAGTAACTTATTAACACTTGTAATATTTCCGCTTGCATGTATACTATGAGGTTCAATACCATCACATTTAAAATATGATATATCATTAGTTGTATCTAAATACCAACGAGCACCCTCTCCACCCCCACCTTGAAACATATCCCCAAATTCTAAAGTATTGGTATTAATATTTCCATTAATTATAGTCTCACCTGAACTGTCCTTTAAACCACCACCGGTCAAATATTGTATATTAGTTCCTTTTATAATTCCCCCATTAGAAACTATATTAAATGCTGAATTAAAAGCACTACTTGCAGAATATAATGAAGCGGCTCCTCCGCCTGCCATAACTACTTCACTTAAGTTAACTGCTGTTACTGAACCTGCTGTAGTAGCATAATTAGCATATGAAGCTGTTCCATGTATGTTTATTCCACTATCACTAGCTGATATTATTCCTGCTCTTAATGAACTACCACTTACCCTTCCTGCTGCTTGTAAAGAACCTGCAGGTAAAGGAGTTAATATTGTTGAAGTACTTGCACCTAACCCTATACCAACACTATCACCTGCTGAATATAATGTATAGCTAACTGTGTCTTTATTTATTATAAAGGGAAATCTTGGGGTACCTGTTTGATCTTGTACTATTTGAAAACTATCACCTGATGAACCATAAGCTCCTAAATCATACAATACATCTGAATTTGAAAATCTTATTCTAGCATTGTCTGTACCAGCATTAGCTTCAAGTAAAGCAATAGGATCCCCTCCTGCAGCTGTATCTTTAATGTGTAATATTGTTGGAGCTGTTGGAGCTGTTACTCCTAACCCTAAGGCACTAAACTGTCCTGAGTATTCATTAATCAAAGAGCCAGTCATTAAAAATGAACCTGTTAAATTAAGTGATCCAGATATAGTAATGTCATATCCTATTCCCCCAACGGGTGTACCTGTAAGAGCATTTACAAATTGTGTTATTTCGGATGCTTCTACAATTTGTCCTGTTACTATTCCTGCTGCTGATAGATCTTGATGAGCCATATTATAATTTTGTTATAAATATAATAAAAAATTTAAATATTTGAAATAAGTTATAGAATTACACTATATATACCACCATTTCCTTCAGCTTTTGGATAATAATTTTCAGTGTTGCGATTAATTATAAATTGTATGTATATTTTTGTTGAATCTCTTGCATCAAACGAACAAACATATGTAATACCTGTAGGTCTTCCACCAATATTTTGTTGAAGTTCTCCATTGTCGAATTCTCCTCTAAAGGTAAAGTCATCCGTATCTCCTTTTTTAAAGGTAAGTCTTGCTCCGCTAGATAAGTCTTCAAATAATGACATAATTTTTTAATTTAAGATGTATATAATTCATGACTTCCACTATCTGTTGTATATTGAAGTTGAAATCTTTGACTGTCTGTTACTTGAGTATTTCCTTTTTCTGCAAAGAAATACCAATGTCCTATTTGTCCCGTAAAATATTCTTCTCCATCTCCAGGATTAACTACAAGTTCTCTATCTCCTCTAAAACAGATATTACCACCAGTTCCGTTTAAATAACTTAATCCAGCACCATTCCAACCATAAACTCCTCGACTTGGAAAATAACCCCAAGCATAATTTGTACCGGTTGTAACATTATTTCCTTGGGATGTAACTCTTATACATACAAGATTCCAGACATCAAAAACTAATTGCCAACTAGTTGTAAATGTTACTCTATCACGAGATTCAGTACCTGTACAATCTCCTTTACTTATTATTAAATTTCCTGCAGAAGTTAATTGGAATTGGATTCCAGCATATGGGTTCCAATCATAACCACCACCTGCTTGGTTATTAGAACACCATACAGTTTTAGTTACTTCTTGACCATCAGAAGGTTTTATCCAAAATGCTATAAAAACAGTATCTTCACCATCTGCACCATTCGGTATCATATACGAACCTGATCCTGGAGGTATTGGATCTCCATTTTCACATGAACTACTAATATGCCAATAGTTTCCAATAACTCCACCACACGTAAGTGTCCCTGCAAAGTCTGGTGTAGGAAATGATCCAGTTCCCTTTTTCCATGGTAACCCAAAACTTCCTGATTGTTCGGGGTTTGCACTAGAATTAACAGATTGAAAATTAGTAGTATCTACTACTTTTTGAGTTGCTTCTCTGTATAAATCAATTTTAGTATCAGTACTTCCTTCAGGAACATATTTAAAAAACATGGTTGGGAAATTATATGTAGCCCCAAAAGTATAATTATTAGCAAATGAACCTGAAAATGAAGATAATGTTCCTAAAGATATATTTGTATTAACATTGGAGGTATTAGATCCATCAGTTGGTATCTGCCCTGACATATTTCCATTATTATACTTTATTAGTAAATCCGCGATAACAGCAGATGGAAATGCTGAGCTAGAAAAAGGAGGCGTATTTTGACATAAACTTGTTAAAGATTTGTTTCCAGCGTTAAATCCTGATACTGAAGCTGATGCTTTATAAGCTACATCATATATGTCATCTAGTGAATTATTAGCCATTTAATTTTTAGTTTTATTTTCTAAAATATTGATTTTTTCATTTAGTTCTTTAACTGCTTCAATTAATACTGCTACTAATTTATCATATTTAACGGCTTTATATCCATTTTCTCTGTTATCTACTAACTCTGGGAATATTGCTTCAACTTCTTGTGCTATAATACCTACATCTGCTCCTTCATTAGCATGGATTTCTTTATTTTTATTTTCTTCAAACTCTTTCCAATCAAATGTAACACCATTTAACATATTTACTTTTTCTAAAGCATTTGGTATATTTAATATGTTGGTTTTTAATCTTCTATCTGATGAGTAAAATGCAATAACATCATTTGTGGCTCTAATTAATCCATTAGTAGTTGTAGCTGTAGTAGCACCAACAATTAACCCACCACCATTAATGTAAGTGAAATCTTCATCCCATCTTTGTACTACACCTCCACCAAATCCATTAATTTGTGTATATTCATCTTCATTACCTGAATTAAGTGTAAATACTGATGATTGATCTTGTTCAAGCTGATAAGTTCCACCAAATATCAACATTCGACTTGTAGTGTTAAATTGAAGGTTACTATTTGAATTAATTACAGTAGCACTTTGGTATGTTAATACATCTTTTTGACCACTAGCTGGGGTTTGATCAAATGTTATACCTCCACCACCTGGAATATTAACATTAGCATAACCTAAAGCTGCAGCCGTAGCTGTTACACCTGCTCCTGCAAAATTTATTTGTGTAACTGTTCCTGTACCAATAGTAGTTCCTTCATCTGATATTACAAATGCAGCTGATATACCACTTGTACCTGATGAACCTGAAGTACCTGATAAACCTGCTGTACCACTTGCACCTGAAGTACCTGATGAACCTGCTGTACCTGAAGTACCTGAATTACCTGATGAA
>TARA_B110000967_G_scaffold173147_1_pt1 | contig 10999 bp, 9 predicted proteins | sample TARA_B110000967 | Tara Oceans TARA_B110000967 (sample SAMEA4397903) | marine metagenome | biome: Polar Biome; feature: [DCM] deep chlorophyll maximum layer (ENVO:01000326); material: water (ENVO:00002006), including particulate matter (ENVO:01000060) such as... | depth 35 m
TTTTAACCAATTTTCAATCCAGTCTTTGAATTGAATTTTAATACCCGTTGATATATTCATTTTTAAACCATCAATAAAAATTCTAATGATAATGAAAACCTCATCGAAGTCTGTGTAAAATGATTTACTCTTTCTTAAGTGGGCAAGTAATTGTTTTTTATTAGCACCCTAAAAAGAAAAAACCCTATAAACATTACGTTTAAAGGGTTTTTAAGTGGTACCTCCAGGAATCGAACCAGGGACACAAGGATTTTCAGTCCTTTGCTCTACCAACTGAGCTAAGGTACCATCGCCTTAGCGGATGCAAATATAAAATGTTTTTTGACATTTACTAACGAAAATTTAAAAAAATCTATTGTATTTTTGAATTTCCTCAAAAAGAAGAATGAACTTAATTATTGATGTTGGAAATACTAGAGTCAAAGCAGCTGTTTTTGAGGGGCATACCCTTGTCTATATTTATGCTTTTAATAAAAGTAGAATTATATCCGAAGTAAAAAAAATAATTAAAAACTATAAAATTACTTTAGGAATCATGTCAAGTGTTGGGTTGAGCATATCAAAAAAGATTGAAAAGCTTGATGAATTGATAGATTTTATGGTTGTTTCATCAAAAATTGAAACCCCTTTTAAAAATTTATATGCAACTCCAAATACTTTAGGTGTTGATAGAATTGCATTAGTATTTGGTGCTGTACTTAAATTTCCGAAGCAAAATGTTCTAATAATAGATGCAGGGACCTGTATTACTTTCGATTTTATAAATAAAAATGCTGAATATTTAGGAGGAGCAATTTCTCCGGGTATAGAAATGAGATATAAATCGCTTCATGCATTTACATCAAAATTACCCCTTTTGGAAATAAATAAACCCAATAATTTTATTGGTAATAGCACAAATGAGAGTATAAATTCTGGTATTGTAAATGGTGTAATTCAGGAAATTGAAGGCGTTATTATGTTATATATAAAAGAATATTTACATTTAACAGTCGTTTTAACAGGAGGGGATACAAATTTCTTGGCAAAACAATTAAAAAGTAGCATATTTGCCAATCAAAATTTTCTCCTTCAGGGATTAAATGAAATATTGATTTTTAACAAAAACAAATGATTAGAAATATTGTAGTAATTATTTTACTATCTACTTCTGTGACTTTTACAGCGCAAAGAACAAGTTCTTCACCGTATTCTCATTTTGGTATTGGAGACCAATTTAATTCAGCAACAGTTGAGCAAAGTGCTATGGGGGGTATAGGCGTTGCATTTAGCCATTATAAATACTTAAATTTTAGAAATCCAGCAGCTTACGCTGACTTGAGATACACAACTTATGCATTTGGTGTTTTAAATAATGATTTAACCATAAAAAATGCAAATACAGAACAAAGCAGTGTCACAACAAGTTTATCATATGTAGCGCTCGCTTTTCCTATCGGAGAAAAGGCAGGTTTTTCTTTTGGAATGCAGCCGATATCTGCCGTCGGTTACTCTTTATCGAATAGTCTTTTAAATATTGACGGAAATACCACAGAAATTTCGTTGTATGAAGGAAGCGGAGGGGTAAATAGATTTTATGGTAGTTTCGGAATTAAAGTTTTAAAAGAACTCTCTTTCGGTATTGAAGCTGATTTTAGTTTTGGTAATGTTGAAAATAGCATTATTAATCAAAGAGAGGGTGTAGCGCTAGCTACTAAATACGAAGAAGTGATTAATTTAAGAGGGGGTTCTGTTAAATTAGGAGCACAATATCAAAAAGATTTAAAAAATGAGTTGGTCCTAAATGCAGGTGCAACCGTAAAATTTGGTAATGATTTAAATGCTACAGGAAATGATTATTTGTATTCATTAACTTTTGCGGGAGTAGGTTCAGAATTCCCAAGAGATACCATTTCTGCCTCCCAAATTGATGGTAAATTTAATTTCCCTTTACAGTCTACCTTGGGAATAGGTCTTGGAAAACTTGATAAATGGTATGCGGGTGTAGAATATGAAAGCCAAGATGCTATTGCTACAAACGGGTTATTAGCGAATACAAATGGAGCTTTCCAATACGGAAAATCTAATAGAATAGCTTTAGGTGGTTTTTATTTACCTAAAATAAACTCTATATCAAGTTATTGGCAAAGAGTTACTTATCGAGCTGGTGTGCGTATGGAAAATACAGGCTTGTTAGTCGATGGTGTTGGAAATGGAGCGAATTTTACAGAAATTCAGGACTTTGGCATATCTTTTGGTTTAGGATTGCCATTAAAGAGATTGTCTACAGTAAATATGGGTTTTGAATTTGGTAAACGAGGAACTATAGAAAATAATTTAATAGAAGAAAATTATTTTAATTTTAGATTAAGTTTATCTTTGACAGACGCGAATTGGTTCATTAAAAGAAAGATTGATTAACAATATTAAAACGAACAAAATGAGGAAAATTACGTTTTTATTAGCAGCAACTATATTTTTTGTTTCTGCAAAAACAAATGCGCAGGAGGATGCAAAAAGAGAATGTCTAATCAAGTATAACTTGTTTAAAGGAGATTTTAAATCAAAGAAATACGATGATGCGTATCCAAATTGGACTTATTTGATGGATAATTGTCAAGATTTATCTGTAAATATTTACAAATATGGCGCAGATATAGCGCAAGACGTCAAAAAAGATCCAGCTTTAGCCAAAAAAGTGTACGAGCAAAGATTACAATATTTTCCTGAACATGATGATCTGAAAAATAACCTTGCTAAATTTCATAGTGATTATGCAACTTATTTAGCCAAAAATAAATTAGCATCTGAAACAGAAATATTCAACATATTAGAAATTGCTTACAAAATATCTCCTAGAGATATGAGTGTGAAAAATATTTATAAATATTTTCAAGGAGTCACTGATAAATACAAAGACATTAAACCTCAAAAAGTTTTTGATACGTATGATGATGTAATCGAATCCGTTGGAGAAAAATTAGATGATTACTTGAAAAAGATATTTGAATTAACCAAAGATTCTGCAAGAGTATTAGGTGCTAAAGAGAAAAGAAGGTTAAGGGCTTACACTATTAATTCAAAAGCTTTAGGACAAGTAGAAGGAGGCTTGGATAATATTATTTCTGAAATAGCAACTTGTGAGCGTTTAGTACCCCTATACAAAAGAGATTTTGAAGAAAACAAGAATAATGAAGTTTGGTTAAAAAGAGCAGTGTCTAGAATGTTTTATAAAGGATGTCAAGCAGATCCTTTGTACGCAACGTTAGCAAAATCTTATGCTGAAGCTTCGCCATCTCCAGAAGCGTACGCTTTTCTTGCAAATGTGTTAGAAGATAACGGAGACATTTCTGGTGCAGCTGCAATGAGACAGAAATCATTTGATATAGAAACTGACCCACTTAAAAAGGCAAAATATAAATTAAAGTTTGCACAAGCTGCTAAAGCAAGAGGTCAATTGTCAAAAGCGAGGAGCTTGGCGAGAGAAGCATTAAAATACAATCCTAATTTTGGTAAAGCCTTTTTATTAATAGGGAGATTATACCAATCTAGTGTAAACGATTGTGGAAGTAATGAGTTTGAAAAGAGAATGGTCTATGCAGCTGCTTTAAGACAAGCTCAAAGAGCATCAGCTGTAGATCCAAGTATCTCATCAACAGCTAGAAAATACATAAGATCTTATCAAGCAAACTTACCAAGTAAAAAAGTAATTTTTACTGAAGGTAGAGCTATAGGTGAATCATATAGTATTAAATGCTGGATTGGAGAAACTGTAAAAGTTGCTTCTAGCGGTAAATAATGAACATAACTATTTATACAATATTAAAAAGCATTGCTGTCCTTTTAGGAACAGCAATGCTTTTTTCTTGTGATAATAATACACAAAAAGCAAGAGATTTTTTGGCAGATAAAAATCTGCCTGTAGGCACGACCAAAAATGCTTTTCACGTGTATAAAGATTCTGGCAGAATAACATCGAAACTAATAACGCCTAAAATGTTAGACTATAGTAATAGAACAGCGCATCCTTATAGCGAGTTTCCTGACGGAATTAAAATCATCAATTTCGAGAATAAAGGTTTAGATTCTGTAACGATTACTGGAGATTTTGCGCTTTCCTACGCTAAAACATCGATATCGGAAATTAAAGGAAATGTCGTTGTGATTAATCATGCAGATAAAGCTAGATTAGAAACTGAACAATTGTTTTGGGATGAAAAAACAAAATATTTTGTTTCTGAGGAAGCATTTAAGCTTACTAAAGAAAATGACACTATCTTTGGTATTGGTTTCGAATCTAAAGATGATTTATCAAAACATCTAACAAAAAAAACTACAGGTAAATTAGTGACTTCAGAAAATTAAATTATGGATAGAATTTGGAAATTTTTTCAGTACGGATATTTAATGATTGCTTTTATTTGTCTAGTAGAAACATTTACGAAATGGAATATTAATAGGGAAAGAGCCTATTTCTTTCTTGCATTCTCAATTTTAATTATTTTTGTATTTTTCTTTAAAAGACATTTTAGAAAAAAAGTTGAAAAAAGGAACAATGAAAATAAATAGAACCTTAACGTCATAATGGAGGTTGAACTCATCATTATAAGTATATCAATCTTGCTATCTGCATTTTTTTCGGGTATGGAAATTGCATTTGTTTCTGCAAATAAAATGCACATCGAACTAGAAAAGAAAAGAGAAGGTTTTATTCCGAAAATCCTAACTAAAATAACCCAAAAATCATCTAAATTTATTACGACAATGTTAGTTGGTAATAATATTTCTTTGGTAATTTATAGCTATTACATGGGTAAATTTCTGATTAGAATTCTTCCTTTAGGTAATTTTAATGATTTCTCTGTTTTATTAATACAAACAATTATTTCTACAATTGTTATTCTTGTTACTGCCGAGTTTTTACCCAAGGCAATTTTTAGAATGTATGCAAACGAGGTTTTGAAAATTTTTGCCTTACCCGCTTATGTTTTTTATTATTTATTTCATTTCTTTTCTGAATTTATCACTGCAATCTCCGATTTTTTTCTGCGGGTTTTCTTTAAAACGAACGCAGATGAACAACAAACAGAATTTAGTAAAGAAGAGCTAGGCAATTATATTAATGAGCAATTAGAAACGGGCAATGATGATGATGAAAGGGATTCTGAAATTCAAATATTTCAAAATGCTTTAGAATTTCAGAATGTAAAAGCTAGGGAAGTAATGGTGCCAAGAACAGAAATTGTATCTCTAGAGATACATGAAACTGTTAACAACTTAAAGAATACATTTATAGAAACTGGACTCTCTAAAATTTTAATCTATAAAACCTCACTAGACGATGTTGTTGGGTACGTAAACGCATTCGAATTATTTAAAGGGCCAAAGACTATTAAATCAATTCTATTGCCGTTAGAGTTGGTGCCGGAGTCTATGATGATTAATGATATACTGAACACACTCATGAAAAAACGTAAGAGTGTGGCTGTTGTTGTCGATGAATATGGAGGAACTTCTGGAATGATTACTGTGGAAGACATTGTGGAAGAATTATTTGGAGAGATTGAGGATGAACACGATTCGCAAGAGTTTTTAGAAGAAAAAATTAGCGACCTTAAATTTAACTTTTCGGGAAGATTAGAAATTGACTATTTAAATGAAGCCTATGATCTAAATATAGCGAAGTCAGAGGCCTATGAAACTTTAGGAGGGTTCATTATAGAGCATACAGAAAACATTCCAGAAGAAAAAGAAGTTATTGATATTGAGGATTTTGAAATTAAAATATTAAAAATGAGTGGCGCAAAAATCGATGAAGTTTCTTTTAAAATTTCTAATCTAGAAGATTAAAATTTTCAAACATCATTCAATATCTAAAAATTGCACATAACATACTACTAATAAGTGCAAAATGGGTTGCAATATTAAAACCAAAAATCGTATATTCGCCAACTAAAATTAAATTAATAACATATGGCAGTTTTATCAAAAATTAGAGAACGATCTATGTTCTTAATCATCATTATTGGATTAGCACTTTTTGCTTTTGTTTTAGATCCATCAACACTTGGTGATTTTTTTAATTCAAGCAAAGTAAATGAAATTGGTGAAATAGATGGAGAAGCGATTTCGAGACAAGAATTTGCCAGTGCATTAGAAAAGTACAATCAACAAACCGGAGGTAAAGTTACTCAAATGCAGGCTGCAAAAACAGTTTGGGACAACATTGTTAGAAAAAAAATATACAAAAAGCAACTTGAAGAAGCTGGAATCACTATTGGTGAAAAAGATGTTTGGAATGAAGTTGTAAACGCTTCATTTGTGCAAAGTAACCCAGAATACCAAAACGAAGCAGGTTTGTTTGATGAGTCAAAATTCAAGCAATTTTTAGCGACTGAGAAAGAAAATGAAACATCACTGTGGTCTCAATGGTCTTCTTATATGAATCAAATTAGAGACAATTCTGAAACTTCTACTTACAATAATTTAGTAAGTGCTGGTTTAGGTGCATCTTTAAAAGAAGGTGAAAACTCGTATATGATTGATAATATAAAGCTAAATGCACAGTTTGTATACGTTCCGTATACAACAATTGCAGATAGTTTAATTAAAATAAAAAAATCTGAAGTACAGGCATATATTGAAAGTCATGAAGATGAGTTTAAAGTTGAAGCTTCTAGAGATATCTCTTATGTTCAGTTTGATGTGAAAGCTTCTGCTGAAGACGAAGAAATTATTAAAAAAAATGTAGCAGGTTTAATAGAAGACTTTAAAAATTCTTCTAACGACGAGTTGTTTTTGTCAGAAAACGATTCTGAAACCAATTTAAATGCGAACTATCAATTTAAGAATCTAGTAAACCAAGAAGTTTCAGGTGAAATTTTTGGAGGAAATAAAGGAGATGTAGTTGGCCCATATAAAGACAAAGAATATTTTAAAATCTCTAAAATTATTGAAGTAGTTAAAATGCCAGATTCTGTAAGAGCAAGTCATATTTTAATTCCTTTTATTGGCGCACAAAGAGTTTCTCCAGATGTTACAAGAACCGTAAAGGAGGCAAAGGAATTAGCAGACAGTCTTTTTACGGTTGTAAAAAGAAGAAAGAGTAAATTTGGTAAATTAGCTGTAGAATTTTCTTCGGATAAAGGTTCAGGGGAAAAAGAGGGTGATTTAGATTGGTTTAATTATCAAAGAATGACTCCTGCTTTTAGAGATTATGCTTTTACTGGTAAGAAAGGAGACATGGCGGTTGTTAAAACACCTTTTGGTTTTCATATTATTAAAATTGATGGTCAAAAGAACAAGCAAAAAGTATTAAAACTTGCAACGTATAGTATGAAAATAGTGCCTTCTGAAGAAACAGAAAATACCGTGTTTAGAAAAGCAGAAGAATTTGCTTTGGCCGTTTCTAAAGAAAATAAATTTTTTGATGCAGCAAAAGACAAAAATTATAAGACAAAGCCGGTAGTTGGTTTAAAATCTTTGGATGAAAATGTTCCTGGTTTAGGAAATCAAAGATCAATTGTTAGTTGGGCTTTTAATGGAGATAGCGATGTTAGTTCTTTCAAACGTTTCGATTTAGAAGGAAGTCACGTTGTGGCTTTTGTAACTGGTTCCGAGAAAAAAGGGTTAATGTCTGTTGTAAAAGCAATAACTAAAATAAGACCTATTCTTAAGAATGAAAAGAAAGCAGCAATGCTTATCGACAAATTAAAAGGCGCAGATTTACAGGAAATTGCGAAATCTAATAATACAAACGTAAGAACATCTAACAAGGTAACTTTAAAAACACCAACACTTTCTGGAGTTGGAGTAGAGCCTAAAATAGTTGGTGCTATGTACAATGCAGAACTGAACAAGGTCTACAACTCAATTATAGGTGATAGAGGTGTCTACGCATTTAAGGTTACTAGCAAAGAGTTGCCAACTGCACTTCCTAATTATGATACTAATAGAAAGAGAATTGCACAAGCAAGAAAAGGGCAGACTTTTAAATTGTTTGAAGCAATTAAAAAATCAGTAGATATTGAGGATAATAGAGCTGTTATGTATAGTAACTAAAATTCTTTTTATTTCAATTAAATAGTAGAATCCGTTCAAAATTTTTGAACGGATTTTTTGTGCTCCAATTTTCATGAAAATAATGAGTATATAAATAAATTGATTTTTTTTTGCTTTTCTTAAATATATATAAATAGCAAGCAATACGAAATTAACCATACAAAGTAGTAGAATTGTGAAAAGTCAAAAGGTCTTTTTTTAGCTTGTCGAAGAATAAAGTTACACTATTCAAAAGTATTCTTGCTCAAGCCTTAAATAGCTGCAAAGAAGAAACCTTTTTGATTACTCAAAAAGGTTTTGTTATTATGGTCGTTTCTAAAAATTTCGTTTTTTTATCCCTTCATAGAAATTAAAAATTCTTCGTTATTTTTAGAAAACTTAATTCTATCGTTAATAAATTCCATAGCTTCTATAGGATTCATATCTGCAAGATATTTTCGTAAAATCCACATTCTCTGCACGGTTTTAGGGTCTAATAATAAATCATCACGTCTTGTAGAAGATTTTATTAAATCGATTGCAGGATAAATTCTTCTGTTAGAAATATTTCTATCTAGCTGTAATTCCATGTTTCCTGTTCCTTTAAATTCTTCGAAGATAACTTCATCCATTTTAGAACCCGTATCAGTAAGTGCAGTTGCAATAATGGTTAAAGAACCACCATTTTCAATGTTTCTTGCCGCTCCAAAGAAACGTTTTGGTTTGTGCAGTGCATTTGCATCAATACCACCAGAAAGTATTTTTCCTGATGCAGGAGCCACTGTATTGTAAGCTCTTGCCAAACGAGTAATAGAGTCTAAGAGAATAACAACATCGTGGCCACACTCTACAAGTCTTTTCGCTTTTTCTAGGACAATATTTGCTACACGTACGTGTTTGTCTGCCGGTTCATCAAAAGTAGAAGCAACTACTTCTCCACGAACGCTGCGTTGCATATCTGTAACTTCTTCAGGGCGTTCATCAATTAATAAAACAATTTGATATACTTCAGGATGATTCATTGCAATAGCTTTTGCAATATCTTTTAGCAACATCGTTTTACCAGTTTTTGGTTGCGCTACAATCATACCACGTTGCCCTTTTCCAAGAGGAGAAAATAAATCAATAATTCTTGTGGATAAAGAACTACCTTTTTCTGCTAAATTAAATTTCTCTTCAGGAAATAATGGTGTTAAATGTTCAAAGGAAACTCGATCTCTAACAATATTTGGATTTAAGCCGTTTATTTTTGAAACTCTAATAAGAGGAAAATATTTTTCACCTTCTTTTGGAGGTCTTACATTTCCTCTAACAGTATCACCCGTTTTTAAACCAAATAATTTAATTTGAGATTGTGAAACATAAATATCATCTGGTGATGATAAATAATTATAGTCAGATGAACGTAAAAACCCATAGCCATCTGGCATCATTTCTAAAACACCTTCACTTTCAATAATCCCATCAAATTCAAAATCCGGGTCTCTATATCTATTCGTAGATTTATTCCCGTTACTTCTACTATTGTTGTTTTTATTTTGTTGATTGGTGTTTTTAGTTTTCTGTTGATTTGTATTTCGTTGTTGAGCACTATTATTAATTCTAGGTTGATTTTTAGCAACAGGTTTCTGTTCTCTAATATCTTTCGCCTCAACTTTTACTGCCGCCGGTTTGTTTGTCTTAACATCTGCAGTTTCGATCTTACTAACTTCTGAAGTCGTGTTTTCACCAGCTTCAGTTTTTTCTTCTTTTTCAACCTCTTTATTTACTGCTTTTTTAACAGTAGTTTCCTTAGCTGGAGTTCTATTAATAGGAGGTCTTTTTTTCTGAAGTACATTCTCTTGATCTGTTTGATTAGAGTCAGATTCCTTTAAAGTTTCTGTTTCTTTGGATGACCCGTTTTGAACCTTTTTTACAAGTCTTTTTCTTTTCGGCTTAGCCGCTGCAGCATTATCTGTAGAAGCAATAACCTCTTTTGTAGAAGATGGATTCGTAGCTTGGGTATCTAATATCTGATAAACTAGATCTAATTTTTTTAATTGACTAGTCTTGGTAAGACCTATAGACTTGGCAACAGTTTGCAAGTCAGCAAGGGTTTTTGCTTTTAGTTCAGAAATTTCGAACATTTATATATTTATTAAGTTATGATAAATCTTAAACTTTTAAGATATTTTAAAAATTGTTTCCTTGATTTTTATTTATTGTATATAGAGCTATACAACATCCTTGAGGTGCTTGTTATTTTACAAATATATGCTTTTTTTTTAACTTTCAAGTTTTCTTTTTTTAAAAAAGAAATTCTATTTTTGCTGCACAATATTTACATATGATTCAAAGAATACAAACTATATATTTAATTTTAGCTTCCATAGTGTCGGGAGGTTTAATTTTTGTGTTTAATTTATGGAATACAGTTAAAGAGGAAATTTTTGTTGTAGATTTGTTCTATACAGAGATAATTACCTTAAATATAATTCCTTTTCTGTTTATTGCGTCTGCTGTTTTATCAATAATGGCAATATTTCTATTCAAGAATAGAAAATTACAATTTGTAATTGGGCGTATTATAATTTTGATAAATCTTTTTTTATTAGGATTATTGATTTATTTGTCACTAACATTATCTGGAGAAATTTCAGTTTCGGAGAAAGGTATTGGGATGTTTTTACCAATTTTGGCTATTTTGTTTATTGTTTTTGCAAATAAAGCTATTAAGAAGGATGAAGATCTTGTAAAATCTGTTGATAGATTGCGATAAAACTAACAAGTAGTATATTTAGTGCGAAAAAAACCGGGAATATTTCTCGGTTTTTTATTTTTATGAATATTTGAATTAGATATATTTTTAGTAATAGTAAAGTAAAAAGATAAAACAAGTTGTTCTTATGTTGTTGTTTTTCAATTAGTTATATTTATCGTCTCCCTGTAAACGGGGAGGTTTCTCCCTGTTTACAGGGAGACGTAAATATCATGGTAAACA
>TARA_B110000967_G_C18901579_1_pt1 | contig 10959 bp, 5 predicted proteins | sample TARA_B110000967 | Tara Oceans TARA_B110000967 (sample SAMEA4397903) | marine metagenome | biome: Polar Biome; feature: [DCM] deep chlorophyll maximum layer (ENVO:01000326); material: water (ENVO:00002006), including particulate matter (ENVO:01000060) such as... | depth 35 m
TATTTTAATGGGATTACTAGAAAAACTACCAGAAAATAAAGTTTTTAAAATAATTTTTTCTATAATATTGTTAGTAATAATATTTGATAAATTAGTAATATTAGATATTATAAGCTTATATTATGGATTTCAGAAATTTGTATTACAAAATGAAATAGAAAATCCATTTGAATTAATAAAAAAATATACTAATAAAAATAATGAAAATTTTAATAATTTAGCTTTGAATGATTATGAAGAAAACATAGTAGGGTCAATAAGTGAAATATATAAAAAAGATAAATATAATTTAGGGGAGTATCCAAATGTAGAAGTAAAAGGTGGACAAGAACTTTTTAAACATAATAAATTTTTACCAGAGTGCTGTATGTATTATTCACATTATTCAAGTGATAAAGGTTGTCCTTGTATAACTCCAGAACAACAAAATTATTTACAAAGAAGAGGCACAAATAGGTCAAGTGAATCATTTATTCATGAATTTGATTTAAAAAATATGTTTTTTTCTCCAACAAATACATTAAAAGGAAATAAAGATGAAATTTTTTTAAACCATGATACATATATAAAAAAAGAACCAGAATCATTAAGTGATGCTAGTAAAAATTATGTATTTTCAATATTAAATTTACAAGAAAGATAATTTTTAACTAATTGGATTAGTGTGCTTGCGCTCGTTACGAGCAACTACCTTCCATCGCTGAAGTGCCTGACGTCGAAGATGAGCCGAATGATTGCGACCAAGTTCGTCATACTCATCATCATTGCGGTTCTCGCTGGCGGCCATAATCTGGGACCACATGATAGTGTTGATACAATAACATAAAAAAAAATAAATATATTCAATTTTTTTTAAAATATAAAATAAATAAATTTAAATATATAGACGATAATAATATAGAGATGAAATTTATATTATTATTTCTAGAATTATCAAGATGTTATATATTACCAAATATGATGATAAATAGAATAAAGGAAGTAAGAGTTCCAAGTATAGTTTCTACGGAAGAGAATTATTTAAATAATGATACATTAAATTCTTCATTAGCAAATATAAAATCAGTAGATTATGATGAAGAAGAAGATATGTGGGTATTAGATTTAGATAATTCAGAAGAAGATAGATTTCCATCATTTGAAGAGTTTTTAAAAAATAAAAAAGTTAAGGATGAAGAAGAAGTATTAAAATATTTTAAACAGGCGGAAGAAAAAGAGAGAAGAATAAGAGAACGATATGATAATATAGAGCCAACATCAAAAGATTTAAAATTATTAAATAATGTGGCGACAATAGAATGGGCAAAAAATTGGATTCATGATATGGTAGGTTATAGTAATAGTTTTCCAAAATTTATGTATCAAGATATGTTTTTAATGAGAGATTTTGCTCGTGAAAATGATACAAAGAAATATTTTTACATAGGTTATTTTCCAAGTGATACACGATTAATGCATGGCCCATATTATATAGGTTCGTTTGAATTAATTCCAGAAAAGAGAGAATTTCAAATATATTTAATAATTCAAAATCCAAATTATATGATGGAAGATGAATTAGACTCACATAGAATAGCTCATTTTAAACAGGAATTGGTAAAGATGACGAATGATGGGATGGTATTTTTTAAATTTTCGAATTTAAAAAATTCATCAAATGAAAGATATTATTATAGTTGGTTATATGAAGATAATTAATTGTACATTCCAAAGGGAACATCATTTTTATCAGTTCGGTTGAGTAATTTATCAACGATTTCTTGTTTAAGTTCAAATGGAAATTCAACTTTTTTATCAATTTTAAGTGAAGCTTCAAATAGATTTTCTTCAGGTTTCATGAGTCGATATAAATTTAATTTAGTGTAAATAATTTCTAAGCATCGCTTAAGATTTCTTACACCAGATTCATTTTCGGTGAAATCTTTAATGATGTATTCTAATATATCATCAGTAAATGTAATATCTTCTTTTTTAAATTTGGCTTGTTCATAAATTTTAGGAAGTAAATAATCTTTAGAAATTACAAGTTTTTCTTTAACTTTATATCCTTTAGTTTCAATTTTATACATTCTGTCTTTTAGAATAGGATTAACTCTAGATTCATCATTATAACTGAAAATGTAAAGTGCTTTGGACATATCTAGACTAATTTCAGACATATATTTATCAGCGAAATGAGAATTTTGAGTGACATCAGTAAGATGAGTTAAAACTCCAGCGATTTCTTCACCTTTAGGAGTATCACTAATTTTATCAAGTTCATCAAATAAGATGATGGGATTCATACAGCCGGATTGAATAAGAATATCAATAATTTTACCATATTTACTACCTTCGTATGTATAATCATGACCATCAAGAATTCCACTATCTCCACATCCTCCAAGTGCAATTAAAGCGAAAGGTCTATTTAATATTTTACTAATACCATCTTTAATTAAGGTGGTTTTACCAGTTCCCATAGGTCCTTTGATAGCAATAGCACTACCGAGAGCATTAGGATTGACTAACCACAAACCAATAAGTTGCATGATTTGAATTTTAGCATCATCGAGACCAAAAACGACACTATCAAGGGTATTTTTAGCATTTTGCATAAAAGAGTGGCATTTTTCAATTCCGTCAGCAAATGTGATAGGAAGATTGTTGTATTTATTGAATGGTATTTTAATAAATGCATCAACCCAAGATTTAATTTTATAGTATTCACTATTACCGAAAGCTCCACCCATTTCACGAAGTATATTAATTTTTCTTAAAGCACAGGCTTTATATATATCAGGAATGTCGATATTAATTAAATGAATAAGATAAGGTGTTTCGATGGATGTAAGATTTTTAATAACTGTTAATTTTTGGATAGCGGTTTCTTGGTCTTTAATAGACATTTGTTTTTTAAAGTATTCAGATTCTTTATCTTCTTCTGTTAAAATTTTAGAGAATTTTCTATAATTTTTGGTGGAAACATTTTTAGGAGGAGGAACTATAGTATTATCTTCATCGTCTTCCATAGTATCAGTATATCCTTTTTTCTTATTTTTTTTATTAATAAGGTTATCATCATCATTATCATCATCATCATCATCATCATCATATTCTTCATCTTCATCTTCTTCTTTTTCTTGATCCTCATAATATAATTGAAGGTCATTTTGTGAATATGGTTGTTCATAGTTGAAGATATTATTTTTACCATCTTTCATATTCAAGATGATATTAATATTTTTATTATTATTGTTATTATTTTCAAATAATTTTTTAAAACCTTCATATTTAAGTAAAGAATTAGAGTCATGTTGTTCTTCTTCATCATCATTTTCACTACTATCATTGTATGATAGAATAGATTTGTTAGATTTTTTAGAAAGATTTTTTTTAGTTTTTGGTAAAGTTTGAAGACGCTGTCGTTTAATTTTATTAATTTTAGATTTGCTGTAATTAGATGGAAATAATTTGTTTAAAAATTGATAATATTGTAATTTATCTTTAGCTAAAATTTTGTTTTCTAGATGTTCATTATTTACCATATCATCTGGCTCGGAAGATGATTCATCATCACTGTCAAAGTCAGATGAGGAATCGTTACATGAAGCATCAGAATAATCTTCTCTGAGGCATTTACGTTTCAATACTCCCGTTTTAAGACGGGTGGTGTGTTTATGGGAGAACGTAGACATAGATGATATAATATATATAATAAAAAAATTTAACAAATCAATTTTAAAAAAAATGAAAAAATAAAAATAATAAAATGAAAAAATAAGAATATTTATATTAAAATTGAAATGAATTTAAATATATATTATTTATAATATAGTAGTATGACTAGTGATGAAACCAAAAAACCATCAAAAATTATAGGTATTCAATTTAGTCTATTAAGTCCTCATGAGATACAAAAAGGTTCGGTAGCAGAAATAGTAAATAGGGACACTTATATCAATAATAAGCCAGTTTTGGGAGGATTATTTGATCCTCGTATGGGTATTTTAGAGCCAGGATTTATATGTCCCACAGATGGTTTGGATTATATTCAAACTCCAGGATATTTTGGTCATATAAATTTAGCACGCCCGGTATTTTACATTCAATATTTAACTACATTAATGAAAATTTTAAGATGTATATGTATAAAATGTAGTAAATTATTAATAAATAAGGAGAAATATTCATATTTGTTAAAATATAATGCAGATGAAAGATGGAATAAAGTATTTGCACTAGCAAGTAAAAAGAAAAGATGTGGTGAATGTTCACATAATGGATGTGGTTGTTTACAACCGAAATTAAAGAAAGAAGGTTTGGCTACATTAATAGCAGAATGGAGTAGTAAAGAAGAAGAAATAAAAAATTATGAATTTGTGAAAGAAGATGGAACATTAGTTATGAAATTGATTCCAGAATTAGTAATTAAAATTCTAAGAAAGATTTCAGATGAGGATGTAAATTTTATGGGATTTAGTCCAATATGGTCTCGACCAGAATGGATGGTATGTCAGACGATGGCTGTTCCACCACCGGCAGTTCGTCCATCTGTAAAACATGATTCACAGCAAAGAAGTGAAGATGATTTAACTCATATAATAGTAAATATAATAAAAGCGAATAGAACACTTCAAGAGAAGATAGAACAAAATGCGAATGCAAATGTGATAGATGATTGGTCAACAGTTTTACAATATTATGTGGCGACACTGGTAGATAATAAGATTCCAGGAGTAGCAGCAGTAGCGCAAAGATCAGGAAGGCCATTAAAAGCGATAAAAGATAGATTAAATGGTAAAGGTGGACGTGTAAGAGGAAATTTAATGGGAAAACGTGTAGATTTTAGTGCACGTTCGGTAATTACTCCAGATCCAAATTTATCAATAAGTGAGTTAGGAGTTCCACTAAAGATTGCTAAAAATTTAACAAAACCAATTACAGTAAATGCAAGAAATAAGAATTATTTGATGAAATTTGTATTAAATGGTCCAGATGTATATCCGGGTGCGAAGATATATGAAAAAAAAAATGGGGATTGTATTAGTTTAAGATATGTTGATAGAGAGTCAATAAAATTAGAAGAAGGAGACAAAGTTCATCGTCATATTTTGGATGGTGATGCAGTATTATTTAATCGTCAGCCAACATTACATAGAATGTCTATGATGTGTCATATTGCTCATGTGATGATGAAAGGTGATACATTTAGAATGAATGTAGCAGATACGAAGCCATATAATGCGGATTTTGATGGTGATGAGATGAATTTACATATGCCTCAAGATGAAGAATCAGAAATAGAATTAAAATTACTAGCAGCAGTAAAGAATAATATAATAAGTCCGGCAAATAACAAATCAATTGTTGGTATTTTCCAAGATTCACTATTGAGTGTATATTTATTTACACGAAGTGGTATAAAATTTGATTCACGAACGGCGATGAATCTGTTAATGCATTGTAAAAAGATAGATATAAATACGATAGATTTTACAAATGCGGATATTTCAAGTTTTGAAATATTAACTCAGATTTTTCCAAATTTTAGTTTAAAATATAAAACAAGAAGATTTAAAGATGAGGAGGATTATGCGACATCAAATAATGTATTTGAATTAAATAATGGAATATTAGTGCGTGGTCATATTGAGAAAGGTATTTTAGGTGATACAACTCGTGGGTTATTACAAAGAATTTATAATGATTTTGGAGTGGATGCATCACAAGATTTTGTGGATGATTTACAAGATATAGTGACAGAATATATGAAAATACATGGTTATAGTGTTGGAATTAGTGATTTAATAGCTGATAGAGATACTATTGAGAAGATTGTAGATGTAATTACAAAAAAGAAGATGGAAGTAAAATCATTAATTGATGAGACACACTTAGGAATTTTTGATAATAAAACAGGAAAATCAAATGTAGAAGAGTTTGAAACACGTGTAAATAATATATTAAATAAGGCATCTTTTGAGGCAGGTAAATTAGGAAGAACAAATTTAGATTCAAACAATAGATTTGTAACGATGGTAAATGCGGGTTCAAAAGGTAGTGATTTAAATATTTCACAGATGATTTCTTGTTTAGGACAGCAAAATGTGGATGGAAAACGTATTCCATATGGTTTTGAAAATAGAACATTACCACATTTTACAAAATTTGATGATTCTCCTGAAGCGCGTGGATTTGTTGAGAGTTCATTTATTGGGGGGTTAAGACCAGAAGAATTATTCTTTCATGCGATGGGTGGTCGTGTTGGTTTAATTGATACAGCAGTAAAGACATCAACAACTGGTTATATTCAGCGTCGTTTGATTAAAAGTTTAGAAGATTTAGTAATTGGATATGATATGACTGTAAGAAATAATAAGAATAAGATAATTCAATATAGTTATGGTGATGATGGTTTTGATCCAGTAAAAGTGGAATCTCAAGGCTTAGGATTTATAACGATGAGTATTGAAGAAATATATGGTCATTATCAGATGCCTAATGATACAACAAAAGATTCAGTATATACGACATTATATACGAAACAGGCATATGGTAGATTTAAGAAACAAAAAACAGAAATGGATAAAAAATGTAAAGAATATATTGATTATATTATTGAGTCACGTAAATTAATAGTGGAAAAAGTATTAAAGAATATATTTAAAGGAAGTGTAAATCTTCCAGTTTCATTTATAAATATAATAAATAATATAGCAGGAAATCAAGAAGAAAATGTTATTGTAGATGTAACTCCATTAGAGGTATTTCAAATGATAGAAAGTAATTTAGAATTATTAAATAAAATTCATTATAATAAGCCAGGTGATTTATTTAAAGTATTATATTATTATTATTTGAGTCCAAAAGAATTAATTATGCATAAAAAATTAACAAAAAAATCACTGGAAGTATTATTATTAACAATAAATAATAGTTACAAGAAATCAATTATTGCACCGGGAGAAATGGTGGGTATGATTGCGGCACAAAGTATTGGTGAGCCAACAACACAGTTAACTTTAAATACTTTCCATTTTGCAGGTGTGGCGTCGAAATCAAATGTAACTCGTGGAGTTCCAAGAATTGAAGAGATTTTATCTTTATCAGAAAATCCAAAAAATCCATCTTGCACAATTTATTTAAATGAAAATGATAAATATGATCAAAATAAAGCAAAAGAACATATAAATAGTTTAGAATATACAAAATTAAGAGAGATTACAGAAAGTTGTGAAATTTGTTTTGATCCAGATGATTTAAATACATTAATAAAAGATGATGAAGAATTGATGCAAGAATATAAAGAATTTGAAGACTTATTACATGAATGTAAATCAGGTTTAGATGAATCAAAAGATAAATCAAAATGGATAATTAGATTAAGTATGAATAAGATTGAAATGTTAGATAAAAATATTACAATGGAAGATCTGCATTTTGCTTTAACAAATTCATATAATAACATATCTTGTATGTATAATGATTATAATTCAGATAAAATAATTTTTAGAATTAGAATAAATAAAAGTATTCAAAATGCAAAGAGAAAAAAAGCAAAAAATCTCCCAGAAACTTTAGATCAATCAGATGAGATTTATATGTTAAAGAATTTACAAGATGAATTATTAGATAGTTTAGTTCTTAGAGGTATAAAAAATATTAAGAAAGTTTTACTAAGAAAGATAACAGATAATTTTGAAGAAGTAGATTTAAAATATATAAAGAAAGAGTTATGGGTATTAGATACAGTTGGAACAAATTTATTAGATATATTAGCATTAGATTTTATTGATAAAACAAAAACAATAAGTAATGATATAATTGAAATTTATCGTGTATTAGGTGTTGAGGCAGCGAGACAAGCGATATTTGATGAATTTTCGGAAGCAATTGAATTTGATGGTGCATATATTAATTATCATCATTTAACAATGTTAGCAGACAGAATGTGTTGTAATGATAAGATGGTATCAATTTTCAGACATGGAATAAATAATGATGATATTGGTCCAATCGCGAAAGCTTCTTTTGAAGAAACACCAGAGATGTTTTTAAAAGCAGCAAGACATGGAGAATTAGATATAATGAAAGGTGTATCATCAAATATAATGTGTGGACAAGAAGGATATTTTGGAACAAGTAGTTTTAAATTGTTAGTAAATATGGATAAGATGTCTGAAATTAAGGTGGAGGAGGAAGAAGAACATGAAGAAGAAGATATATTAAAAGAATTAGATGAAACAGATGAATTTGGAGAATGTTCAACAAATAATTTAAAGATAGAGTCTATGGTATCAAATCTAAAAGGAATAAAAATGGGTTCAAGTGATGATTATGATTTAGATTTTTAAGAAATAATAAATTCTTAATAAATTTGATAAACATATAAAAATTTATTAAGATAATAATATAATATGGAAGAAACTATTTTTTATCAAATTCTAGCATTTAATATAATAGATAGTGATTTACAAGTAAATAAGGTGAAAGAATTAAAATTAACTGCAAAAATAGTAGATCTTTATACAAAATATAAATATTATAAATATAAATGTTTTTTGAATCATAAAAATGAAGTAGATATTTTTATTAGAACACAAAAAATATATAATTTAGTAAGAGAATTTTGTAATAAATTAAAATATAGATGTGCGAAAATTTACAATAATGAAGATTTATTAGGAAATGAAATAGATAATAAATTAACATTTAATACATACATTGATAAATTTATCTATAAATTTACTTATGAGGATTTGATAAAAATAATAAAAAATGGTTTATTAAACTATGATTCAGAAAATGGAGGAGCAATGATAACAAATTATTTTTTAACTCCATTAGAAATAAAAAATCCATATACGAATATACCATTTAAAAAACATATTTTGTATAATTTTTACATGTATAGTAAAAATCATAAATATAAAATACCAACACATTATCAAATGTATTATGAATCAAATTTTGAATTAAAAGATTTATTTTTATTACATGAAAATTATTTAACTTTAAATTCAATAAAAAATTATACTAATTCATTAGATAATGAAACAAAGTATAATTATCTTTTAAAAAGTAATATAATATTTTGTGAATTTTTAACAAAACATTTTGATAAAATTGTAATACGATATTTATGTGCAGTATTTAAAAATAAATTTTATAATTTAGATTTAAGTGTTTTAAGTGATAATTATAATGAAATAATATTTAATTATTTATGTTTAATTTATTATTATAAATGTAATAGTTCAAAAAACTTTGTTGGTTATAAAATAAAATTAGTTATGGGTTATTTATATCATAAAAAAATTTCATTTATAGATGATGATATAGTTAGTAATTTAACTATAAGTGATATAGTGAAAACAATAAATGATAAAATAGAAATAATTATATCAAGAGAAATTGATGACTATAGAATTATAAATAATATTGATGTAATTTTAAATTATCAAAGAAGTAATGGTTATAGTGATATAAATAATAGAGAAACTGAAAGAGAAGATAGAAATACAGAGGAAAATGAAGAAATAAGTGAAGAGGAAGAAATAAGTGAAGAGGAAGTAATAAATGATAGTAAAATTAAAAAAATAATTTTATTAAAAGAAAGAATAAAATTAAATATTTTTAAACTAAATGATATATGTGAAAATTGTAAACTATATAAAATATTTTATAAATTAACAATTGTAAATATTTTTTTCATAAATTGTTATTGTAATATATTTATATTAAGGAAAGCTTATAGATTACTTTTTTAATTTTTTAACGAGTTTTTTATTTTTTGGAGCAACTTTTTTAGAATCGAAATTAATAATTGTATTTAAAATTAAATCTTTATACTTTTCTAATTCTAATAAAATTTCTGTTTTAAGTTGTATTTTATCAGTATCAACTAAATCATCTCTAATATTAATAGTAGATGAGTTACGGAAATATAATAGTTTATAATTTTTCACACCTCTATGATAACTACTAGGCACTTTAATAAAATAATAATTATTGTTTTGAGTATTTTTATTTAAAATAATAAATGTTTTTTCAGTTATTGATAAATTAATAATACTATTGCACATTAAAATGATAGGTAAATTAAATTTTTTAGCTATTAAATAAATATCCATATAAGTAATAAAAAAGTCAGGACTGTTTATTAATTCAGATAATAATAGTTTAAATTCTTGAGTTTTTAAAAATGGAGAGGTTTTTAATTTTGTTTTAATTACACTTCCTATAGAAGATGAATTTTCAAGTAGTTTTTTATTAATTTGTAAATTAGTTAAAATTAAGGCTTCAGTATATTCATGAGTAAAATATTCTTCAATTAATAAATTTTTTAAATCTAATATATCTAGTTCAGATAAGTTAAATTCTGAAGTTTTGGAATGATAATGTTTCAAAATAAATAATAATAATTCAAAAGAACAAATTTTATTAGAATCTATATCAAAATAAAATTCATATACTCTATCAATAAATAATTTGTTTAAATCTAATTCTTTAATAGCATTTTTTTTATGTTTACATTCAACTGATTTAACATATTCATTAATTGATTGTTCAATATTAACATCTTTACCAGGTTGTATTTCAGGTGAAACTTCTTCAATCGGAGTTAAATCTTCTTCTAGATCTGGTAATCCTTCTTCCATTAGTTTTTCTTGTAAATATTTTTTTTCTAATAATCTAATTTTTTCAACTTGTTCTTTTGGTAATTTTAAAACAATTTTTTCATCAGGTTGTATTTTATCTAAGTCAAAATCATCATATTCTGTAGCAATTTTAGAAGTATCAACTTTATTAACCTTACTCGAAGATTTAATATTATAAGTATCAAATGTAGTATAATTAGAATAAGGGTCTTTAATTTGTAATCCAGTAGATTTTATTTCCTGAGCTAATACAGATTCCATTAAAATAACTTCATTTTCATTAATATTATATTTTATGTTGTTAAATGAAATAAAA
>TARA_B110000967_G_scaffold101874_1_pt1 | contig 10950 bp, 9 predicted proteins | sample TARA_B110000967 | Tara Oceans TARA_B110000967 (sample SAMEA4397903) | marine metagenome | biome: Polar Biome; feature: [DCM] deep chlorophyll maximum layer (ENVO:01000326); material: water (ENVO:00002006), including particulate matter (ENVO:01000060) such as... | depth 35 m
AAAAGCTAAACGCAAGTATAAATAACTGATTATTCACGCTTTAATTAAAGGTATAGAGTAATCCTCCAGATTTCACGTTAGTATAGTATCATAACCAATTACCTTTGCACTAAATATTTTAGTCAACAGGATGAGTCAAAAACCAGTAAACCCCTATCTATTTCTAGGTCTATTAGCTTTAATATGGGGCAGTTCTTTTATACTTATGAAGGAAGGTCTAAAACATTTCTCTAGCTACCAAGTAGCTGCTATGCGAATAGGTTTTGCTGGTGTTGCACTCATACCATTTGTAAATTGGCGTAAGGTAGTTATCCGATCAGGAGACTTAAAATACTTTATAATTAGTGGATTCTTAGGCAGTGCATTACCAGCATTTTTATTCACTGCTGCCCAGACTAAAATCTCTAGTTCGTTAGCTGGTGCACTTAACGGACTTACTCCTCTATTTGCTCTTTTAGTAGGAGTCCTATTTATAGGTATAAAGGTCAATAAGCTTAAAATATACGGAGTTATATGTGGTCTATTGGGAGCATTTTTCTTGGTGATAGGAAAAAGTATTAATTTTGACATAGGATACACATCACTAGCAGTGCTCGCCTCTTTATGTTACGGTATCAATGTTAATATCATCAAGCAAAAACTAAATGACTACCCTCCACTTTTAGTCGCTGCCCTGCCGCTGGCAATGATATCCTTACTAGGCGTAGGTGTAATGCTTTACAATGGTTTCAATTTCGATATTTACAACACACAGCATATCAAGTCACTGGGAGCGATACTTCTTCTTGCTATACTTGGCACATCGCTTAGTCTGGTGATGTTCAATAGACTTATACAGCAAACCAATACTGTCTTTGCTACTTCAGTGACGTACTTAATTCCAATAGTAGCTTTATTTTGGGGATTCTTAGCTGGCGAAGATATACACTGGACTCAATTAGCAGGATTACTCTCTATTTTAGTGGCTATATGGCTCATTAGAAAAGATAAGTAGTCAGTTACACCGGAGTAATACGTAAATAATATCAATGAAATTAGAATACGATTTAAATACCAGAAAAACATATACCTACGAAGGATATAGAGCGATGATAGATGATCTACGAGCAAATGGCAAAACCACAGGAGATAACCACTCTGAAGCAATGTTAGGCCATAGCTCTATGAATATAGCTCGTATGAATAGACTGGATAAGAGAGGGACTATTAATGAAGATCTAACAGAAGTTATCCAAGGATTAGCACCACAAAAATGGCTTATCATCACAGAAGCTTGGTGTGGAGATGCGGCTCAAAATTTGCCTTGGATGCATCATTTAGCTGAGCTTAATAAGAATATCGAACTCACACTAATTCTTAGAGATGAAAATTTGGATATAATGGACCAATTCCTGACCAATGCTGGACGTAGTATTCCTAAGCTAATTGTACTATCTGCAGACGATGAGATTCTTTTTGATTGGGGTCCTAGACCAAAGCTTATGCAAGATACTTACGCTAAGTTGAAGGCAGAGGGATTAGAATACTCTGAGATATCTAAGACGATCCATACTATGTATGCAAAGAATAAAGGAGAAGCTTTTCAAACTGAGTTTTTAGCCTTGCTTAAATAAGAATAATTCAGTTACCCACATAATAGATTCATTTAGAGCTTTTTTTATTGATAAGTTTTCATGCTTAATTGTATCAATATTGACACAATTAAGTTTTATTTGACAATCTAAAATCTACACGTCGAACATGAAATTTATAGTAAATACAAATCAACTATTAAACAGGCTACAGAGCATAAGTGGTACCATAGTATCTAAGCCCGTAATACCTATCTTAGATCACTTTTTATTCGACATAAAAGACAGTAAGCTAACCATACATGGTACTGATCTTGAAACCTCTATGAGCACCTCACTAGACGTACAGTCTGACGAAGACGTGCGCATAGCAGTTCCATCTAAGATGTGTATGGATACACTAAAAGCTCTCCCTAATCAGCCAGTGACTTTTACAATGCAAGAAGATAAAAGTTCTATAGAGATTAAATCTGAGTTTGGTAGATATAAATTAATCGGTCAAAATGCTGATGATTTCCCTAAAATACCTGACACTACTTCTGAAAATAGCTTCACAATGTCAGCAGGTGTCTTAAGTAGTAGTATAGCACAAACTATATTCGCTTCTGGTAATGATGAGCTTAGACTCAGTCTTACAGGGGTCTACGTTCAGCTATATAAAGATAATGCAGTATTTGTAGCTACAGATGCTAACAGACTAGTGAAAGTAGAGCGTAAAGATGTGAAGCCAGGTGTAGAGACCAACTTCATTCTTCCTAAAAAGGCACTTAACTTGTTAAAAGCTAATCTTCCACAAGATGATACTGAAACTAAAGTAGATTTCAATGAAAGTAATGCATTCTTTACCTTCGGAGATATCAGTCTTATATGTAGATTAATAGATGAACGCTACCCCGACTATAGAGCAGTCATACCTACAGAAAACCCAAATAAGCTGACTCTTAGTCGTCAAGATTTTTTAAACTCTGTGAAACGGATTAGCATATTCGGAAATAGAACTACAAATCAAATCAATATCAAAATCACTGGAAGTGAGCTTACCATATATGCAGAAGACTTGGATATGAGTAATGAAGCTGTAGAACGACTAGGATGTGATTATTCAGGAGAAGATATGGAAATAGGATTTAATTCTAAACTACTCATAGAGATGCTTCAAAATATAAGCACTCCAAACATAGTGATAGAGCTTTCTACTCCAAGTAGAGCAGGCATAATCTTACCAAGTCAAAACGCAGACGATGAAGAGTTATTAATGCTCATCATGCCAATGATGATTTCTAGTAACTCATAAATTAATGTAATCTAAACGTCATTTGAATGTCAAATTGATATGGTCGATGATATTACTAAATCAACCTTTGTATATTTGATTTGACTTAATTGTCGAAAGCCAATCTAAAGCCTCAGTACTAGGTACTGGGGCTTTTACTTTTTGAGCTTTTTCATCAATGCTAAATTCCTACAACACTATAGCTAGAGCTTACAGTATCCTAGCAAGAATAGTATACGGAGGTAAACTTAATATAGCCAAACTAAACTTAGTACAAACTCTTCCTAAAAAAGGAAATTTGCTAATAATAGGAGGAGGTAATGGTGAAGTACTTCAAGCTATATTTAATCATGCACCGCAACTCTGTGTAACCTATTTAGAAGCTAGCGATACCATGATAAATCTAGCCCAAAAGAATTCCCCTGCGGCCATGTCTATCACCTTTGAACATTCAGATAGTTTTGAGTACGCTCAGATGCATATTGATGCTATATATGCTGCATTTTTTTTTGATCTCTTCTCTCCTAGCACTGCTGACGAAATCATTCGATTACTTGAAAAAAAACACACCAATAAACCCACTTGGCATATTGGTGATTTTAATCTCCAAGGAGTTGACAAATGGCGTATTACTAGAAAATTACAGATAAAAGCGTCCATTTTATTCTTCAGACTATTCACACACCATCCGTATAAAAAACTCCCTCTCGTGTTTCAGTCTTTTCAAAAAAACGGATATATATCCTTGTTTACTAGCAATTTAGAAAATAACTTCTTATGTATAGAAGTATTTAAAAAACAGTAGATACTTTATGGGCTGATATTTGAGTTATTTATAGTAAGAAGGGAGGAACCTATTTATGACATTTATCAAAAGAACATTAGCCGTAGTACTCACAGTAGTTAGCATACAGATAGATGCTGGTTCTAGTCTTACCAGTGCAGTAGATTTTTATGGTCATCCACTAATTCTTACTTATGATCAGCAACTATCTCAGATTAAGTTTTATAAGTATGACCAACGAGAAATAGAAAAAAAAATCAATCATCATAGAAACTCAGCATTAAAAAATGCCGCATATGGAGTGCTCAAACATGCAGAAAACTACCGACTAGACGATGCAGCCATTACGCTCCTCGTAGATAAATATGCAGAGAATGTAGCAAAAGAAAAAAACTCTAATAAGCAAGTATTTATAAAATATCTAATGCTAAAAGAGCTCGAATACGATGTACTACTAACCAAAACAGGGAATACTCTAAACTGTATGGGACATCTTGCTTTTACTCCGGGGAGATACATCTTCATCCAATACAATAATAAATCGTATAAAGACCTTAACTTTAAGAACAGAAAAAACAAAGGAAAACATACTATCTACGGGGATAGTAAACAAACCAATAAGCGTATAGGACATAATATAAAAGCAACTCCCTCTATCAATGCAAAAAAAAGAAGTAAGATTGTCAACTTTAGTTTTGGGGTAGAAAAGCACAAGCTCACCGCTGAGAGTAATCAGTCTGTGGTAGAATTTTTAGCAGACCTCCCTATGTATGAATTAGGAAAAGAGTTTACTTCCCTACACATGAGTAAGGAGATGGAAGCCACTGTTATAGCGTATCTCAGAGCTCAAGTGGCAGATCGAGAAACAGTAGATCAAGTCAGATTTCTACTGGCATTTGTACAGCAGGTAGTACCTTATGGCAATGACTACGCCAAGTATGGCGAAGAAAGATTTTACTATCCAGAGGAAACGATAATGGCTAGTACTGCAGATTGTGAGGATAAAGCTATGCTGCTAGCATACCTCACTAAAGAGATTTTAGGTTTTAAATCTGTAGGTCTGTTTTTTCAAAAGGATCAGCATCTGAGCCTAGGTATAGAAATACCTGGTTATGAGCCGACTGGATCATTTGGTTATAACGGTAAAAGATATGTAAGCTGTGAGCCTACTGCCAAATACCCGAGGCTAACTCAATCTCAGTTTAGCCTGAAACGTGTAGATCAGATTATAGAGCTATAATTGATTGATTAATATAGAATTCAATAGCTATACAGATCAATTCTTTGGTCCTTTAGGCTGAAGGGGTCTTACTTCTAGATTTACCTGATGAAAATTATCAGGCATTTCAGTGGCTTGCACTATCATAGTCGCTACATCATTTGGCATGAGCATATAGTCATGCGGCTCTATGCTTTCTATATTTCTAAAGAAATCTGTCTTAACACTTCCGGGATAAACACAAGTCACTTTCACTGCAAAGTCTCGAAGTTCTTTATACATACTTTCAGATATAGCTTTCACAGCATGCTTAGTAGCACAGTAGACACTTACCTCTGGATATCCTTCTAGAGCAGCAGTACTTGCTATATTTATAATGTGTCCAGTCTCTTGTGCCTTCATCATTGGTACAGCTTCTCTGCACGTGTAGAGCGTACCGTACACATTAGCTTCAAACATCTGTGCTATTTGATCGTCTGTATAGTCCTCTATCTTGCCGAAATATCCTACTCCAGCATTATTTATTAATATATCAATCTGATTATCGGTCTTTTTCAGATAAGAGTTAAAGGATGTTTGTACATTTTCACTCTTACGTATATCCGTCTTATAGAAAGAAAAATTCTGATGAGCAATTTTTGGATCATTGAGACCCATCCCTCCTACCATACATCCTTTGGCTAAAAACTGATGAACTAGGGCATTTCCTATCCCTCTACTTACACCAGTGATCACAACACACTTTCCGTTTAAGTCCATACTAACCTAATAACCAAATAGTGTCTCTAGACTAAGCTCTTTTACTTCACCATACTTTGCCAGGTACTTTTTATCTATTTTATCTCTATCTCCTAATATGATGTAAGTGAAGTCTCCTATTATTCTATCCTTGTGAAAGGCTGTGACATCTGCCAAGGATATACTTTCCAGTCTCTTACTAGTCAGCTTTCGGATATCTTCTTTTACCCCTAGTTTAAGAGCTTGATCATAATTAAACAATATAGAAGTCTTCAATATCCTACTCGTTTCTAAGTTTTGCTTAAGTGCTTGTTTACCATTATCAAAGGTTTTTTGATCTTTTGGTAAATCTGCAAGCAGAATATTCATAGCTTCCATACCATCTTTCATCTTATCAGACTGGGTACCTACATAAGCCAAAACTACATTATTATCTCCTAATTTACTTGCCTCTGAATAAAAGCTATACGTAGAATAAGCAAGTGCTTTTGCCTCTCTTATCTCTTGGAATACGATGCTACTCATACCACCACCAAAGTACTCATTAAACATATCGATATCTGCTGACTCACTAAGTGCAAGTTCAGTAGATTTCTTAAGCCACATAATCTCAGCCTGCACCATATCATAGTGAGCTAGGTACACAGATTTACCATCTGCATCTCTCATTTCAAATTCCTTGAGGGAAGGCGTAGGCAAATACTCATCTGGTATAGTATGTAGTTTACTTAAGATGCCGTCTAGTCTTTCAATAGTCAATGGGCCACTATAAAACACTTTGTGCTTATAGTTACCTAAGTTATGAATGTAGGTAGTCAGTTCTTCACCACCTATTCCCATCAATTCTTTTTCACTTAAAAAATAGGTGGATGGGTTTTCTTGGCCGTAAAGTGCATAGTTTCTTAGCCTACCCATTATTGCACCTTTATTTAACTTGGCATCCTTTCTAGATTTTAGTTTTTGGGCTACCATTTGCTTGAGTTTTCCTTCATCTGCTACTGCATTTTGAAGTAAATGCTCAAAAAGTTGTACCGCTTCTTCAAATTCACTCGCAAGTCCGTTCAGGTATACGTAGCTCTGCTCGCTCCCCGTAGAGACTCCATAATTGCACGCCAGTTTATAGAACGCTGTACTTATTTGATCTGCAGTATAGTCCTCTGTGCCTAGATACTCTAGGTACTCCACCGCGAGAGCAAGTTTTTGGTCATTTAGAGAACCTATATCCAGTACATAATACATAGAAAATAACTGATCATCACCCTTCTTTACCTTCCATACAGGTACTTTTCCACTAATCGTACCAAAGGCTATTTCATTTTCGTATTCTAAAATCTGTGGTGTTATAGGGTTGGTCTTTCTAGCTAATATATCCCCTACGAATGGAGAAGTTTTACCTCTATTCACTTCTACTTTTGTGATCTCGGGCTTATCTACTTTTAACGACTCCGATTTATCTCCTTGTCTCTTATACACTACCACATGACCTTCTGAGTAATACTTAATGGCGAAGTTCGTCACATCTTCTTTAGAATAGGTAAGCATGTGATCTAACTTAGATAACTCTGCAGACCAAGAATTATTCATAACAAAAGCATCCATTAAAGAATATGCAGTTGCTCTGTATGAATCGTATTCACGTATTTTACTTACTTTTTGATTTAATACGATACTTTTCACGAGTTCCATATCAAACTCTCCACTTTTTAATAATTCAATCTGCTCATAAAACAACTCTTGTAAGTCCTCCAAACTTTGATTTTCTAGCGGAGTACCAGCAAAGTAGTGCAAGCCTCTTTCCTTAAGCATCATCGTAGAACTATAGGCTTGGATACATTGTTGAGCTTTCACCATATTTAAATCTATTAATCCTGCACTAGAGTTAGCCAGTATAAGATCTACTAACAGCACTAAATCAGCATCTTCATCCATTGCATTGGGCACTCGATAGCCCATCATTAGAGACTCTTGACTAGGTCCTACTACATTAATAATTTCTTTTTGCCTTGGCTGGTTGCTTTCCTCAAAGACTAGTTTAGGTACCTTTTTAGCCTGCATGTAGCCAAATTTTTTCTGAACCCCAAGAAATGTACTTGCTAAATCTATGTCCCCTACCATTATTACTGCCATATTATTAGGTACGTAAAAGGTATTATAGTACTCTCTTATCTTTACTAAACTAGGGTTTTTGAGATGCTCAATAGTTCCAATGGTAGTTTGTCTTCCGTAATTATGATCTGGAAATGATGAAGCCAAAAGCTTTTCATACACTTGTCTACCGTCATTATCCAAGGTTCTATTCTTTTCCTCATACACCGCCTCTAGCTCTGTGTGAAAGAGTCTGAGTATCGGATTTCTAAAACGCTCTGCTTCTATATCCAGCCATGTGCTTACCTGATTACTAGGCACATCATTCACATATACTGTTCTCTCAAAACTAGTAAAGGCATTGGTACCTTGAGCCCCGATACCTTGAAGCATTTTATCATACTCATTGGCTATCGAAAATTTTGCAGCTTCACCACTTACACGGTCTATTTCTTTATATATATCTGTGCGTTTAGCTTCGTCCTTAGTCTGGTTATATTTCTCATACAGGCCGTCTATTTGATCTAAATAGACTTTTTCCTTCTTAAAGTCTAAGCTTCCATATTTGTCCGTGCCTTTAAAAAGCATATGCTCTAAATAGTGAGCTAGTCCGGTATTTTCTGCTGGATCACTGCTACTACCTGCTTTAGTAGCTATCAGGGTTTGTACTCTAGGTTTTACACTATTCTTAGCTAAAACTACTGTAAGTCCATTTTTAAGTGTGTACCAGCGTGAGTTTGTAGGGTCATTAGTATAACTAGTATACTCATTCCCGTTTTTGTCCTTCTTAATTTCTGTATGTTGAGCAAATACAGTAAATGATAACAATGCTAAAAAGGTGATGAAAAATGTTCTTAGGTTCATATTTTATTAAAGGACGCAAGTTAATGACTGCAACTAAAACCTACAGAATTCTCCACCAAAAGAATGGCATTTTAATCGAATTATACAGAATATTAGATGACCTAGCTTTTATTCTCATTGAAATTACTATTTCGCTCACCCAAAAATCTTACTTTTGCACCTTCATAAGCTATGTCAGAATACAAATTAATAATGCCTAAAATGGGCGAAAGTATTGCGGAAGCAACTATTATCTCTTGGCTAAAAAACGAAGGAGACTCTATAGATATAGACGAAGCTGTACTAGAGATAGCTACTGATAAGGTAGATAGCGAAGTACCTAGCATGGAAGCGGGGATACTTGTAAAAAAGCTGTACAATGAAGGCGATGTAGTAGCAGTAGGTGAAGCCATAGCTATTATAAGTGCTAGTGGAAGTTCTACTGCTCCTACTCCATTAACTGAGACCATAGCAACAGAAGCTGCTGCTCCAGCTGTGGCTGCTATTGAAAATAGTGTAACCCAGGCTCAAGAAGTAGCCGCTCCTGCTTTAAGTAATGCTGACGCTAATAGATTTTATTCTCCATTAGTCATGAATATAGCTCGTACTGAAGGTATTTCTATGCAACAGTTAGAGACTTTAAGTGGTACTGGCAAAGAAGGTAGAGTAACTAAGAAAGACATTTTGGCTTTTATAAAGGACGGTAGTGCTTCAGCTACTATAACCGCTCCTGAGCTGTCTTCAAGAGAACGAGTTTCTCCTCCCAAAACAGAAGAACCTAAGACCAAAGCTGCTCCGGCTGTGAGCTTAAATCCTGGTGATGAAATTATAGAAATGGGTCGTATGCGAAAACTGATAGCTGACCATATGGTGATGAGTAAGCATACTTCTCCGCACGTTACTTCATTCGTAGAAGCAGATGTGACCAACTTAGTAAACTGGAGAAATAAAATAAAAGGTGCATTCAAAGCAAGAGAAGGCGAAAACTTCACCTTCACTCCTATCTTCATAGAAGCTATCACCAAAGCCATAAAGGATTTCCCAATGATAAATATATCAGTAAGCGGAGATACTATCATAAAGCACAAAAATATAAATGTGGGGATGGCCGCAGCTCTTCCTAGTGGTAATCTAATCGTTCCTGTCATAAAGAATGCAGACTTTATGAACCTGACTGGCTTAGCTAAGACAGTAAATGACTTAGCTAATAGAGCGAGAAGTAACAAGTTAAAACCAGACGAAATACAAGGAGGGACATATACTGTGACCAATGTAGGTACATTTGGAAATATACTGGGTACTCCTATCATAAACCAACCTCAAGTAGCTATTATGGCTATGGGCGCTATCGTAAAGAAACCTGCTGTGATAGAAACAGAGCACGGTGACTTAATCGGCATTAGACATAAAATGTTCCTATCTCACTCTTATGATCATAGAGTAGTAGACGGTGCACTTGGAGGAATGTTTGTACGCAGAGTAGCGGACTATCTAGAGCAGTGGGATGTAGATAGAGAGGTATAGAAACTATTACTCTCAACTTAAAACTAAAACAATGAAAAGCGTCATACTAATACCTTGTAGATTAGAATCTACCCGTTTCCCTAATAAGCCACTAGCTCCTCTTTTAGGTAAGCCAATGATCCAGTGGGTCTATGAAGCTGCTGAAAAAAGTGAAGCCACAGATGTATTTATCATCACTGATAGCCAAGAGATTATCAATGCGGTTGAAGCATTCGATGGACAGGCAATACTTACTTCTGACGAACCACAAAATGGAACTGAAAGATGTGAGGAGGCTATGGAGATACTGAATTCTGATGGCACTGAGTACGACGTTATTATTAATGTACAAGGTGACGAACCGCTTATTTCAGCGAGTGATATCAATAGAATGCTAGACCTCTTCGAGGAGGAAGACGTAGATGTGCTGACATTTATCCAGCCCATAGATAATGAAGCAGATTATAAAAACACCAATATAGTAAAAGCAGTACCGACTTCTTTTGATGAAGGATTTTGCGATATATGCTATTTTAGTAGAAGTCCTGTTCCATATATGGAAGTGTTTAGACCAGAGGTAGCTTTCAAGCATATTGGCATTTATGGTTTTACCGCTACTGCCTTTGAAGAGACCAAAAGTCTGGACCCATCACTACTAGAGGAAGTAGAACGACTGGAGCAATTGCGTTGGGTACAAAATCATATCGTAGTATCTGCTATGGTAACTGAAAACATACTTGTGGGCGTAGATACTCCTGAGGATTTAGTGGCTGTTGAAGCTATATTGAAAAATAAAGTGAATTGATTTCAGCCTAAAAAAATCAACTTAATTAATTCTTACCTGTAGATTAACTACAAGGATTAATTAAGTCACTCATTTCAATCCTAATTCTCTCAGAAGCCAAACTTGACTTGGTGTTCAACCTTTGGTATG
>TARA_B110000967_G_scaffold9314_1_pt1 | contig 10933 bp, 11 predicted proteins | sample TARA_B110000967 | Tara Oceans TARA_B110000967 (sample SAMEA4397903) | marine metagenome | biome: Polar Biome; feature: [DCM] deep chlorophyll maximum layer (ENVO:01000326); material: water (ENVO:00002006), including particulate matter (ENVO:01000060) such as... | depth 35 m
ACTTATATACAACCTGTGGATAGGTGCTTTATGCAGTCTGAACAATCGGTGGAAGATTGGCTTAAACAAAACAAGATCACTGAAGTGGAGTGCCTAGTACCGGACATTACCGGCAACGCTAGAGGTAAATTTATTCCGGCAAACAAGTTCGTCAAAGAGGACAGCCGCCTGCCTGAGGGGATTTTGGCGCAGACCGTTACTGGCGAGTACTCAGATGATTTCTGGGAGCTGCTCGAAACCGTTGATGGGGACATGCTGCTTGAGCCGGATCCCTCGACAATGCGCAGCGTGCCCTGGGCCAACGAGCCTACGGTACAGATTATTCACGACTGCTTTACCAAGGACGGCAAGCCGCATCCATTTTCTTCGCGCAATGTGCTTAAGCGTATTCTGGCGCTTTACGAAGCTGAGGGACTGAAACCGGTGATCGCCCCAGAGGTCGAGTTCTATCTGATCGAGAAAAACACTGATCCAGATTCCGCACTAAAGCCTCCCATTGGGCGGTCAGGGCGTTACGAAACAGCCCGCCAGTCGTACAGTATTGATGCGGCCAATGAATTCGAGGATTTTGTCGAGACCATGTACAACTATGGCGATGCCATGGGTTTGGATCTGGATACGCTAATTCACGAATCTGGCGCAGCTCAGCTGGAAGTTAACTTTATCCATGGCGACCCCCTAGACCTCGCCGATCAGGTGTTTACCTTTAAACGCTTAGCGCGAGAAGCCGCGTTAAAGCACAACATCTACGCCACCTTTATGGCCAAGCCAATGGCTTCAGAGCCGGGTTCGGCAAAGCATATTCACCAGAGTGTGCTGTCCCTAAAGGACGGTTCAAATATCTTCGCCACCGCCGACGGCGAGTACAGTGAAGCGTTTTATCATTATCTCGGTGGTTTGCAGACCTACACACCCTTTGTTATGAGCTTTTTTGCCCCCAACGTGAACTCCTATCGCCGCTTCACCCGTGAAGTTGCGGCACCGATTAATCTGCACTGGGGCTTTGATAACCGCACCACCGGGTTGCGCGTACCGGACGCGGCGCCCAAGGACTATCGGATTGAGAATCGCTTTCCCGGCGCTGATGTAAACCCTTATCTGTCAATTGCAGCGTCTCTGGCCTGTGGCTATCTGGGCCTAAAGAAGGGCATCAAGCCCTCGGAGCCCTTTCATGGCAATGCCTATAACGAAGAGATGCAAATGCCGCGAACACTTGAAGAAGCGCTGCGCGGACTTAAGGAAGATAGTGATATTGTCGAGATATTCGGCAGCGAGTTTATCCAGCTCTATACCTCAATTAAGTTGGTGGAGTTCGAGGAGTTTAATCGGGTGATTTCCTCCTGGGAGCGCGAGTTCCTGCTACTGACGGTTTAACCGGTTATTGACTCCGCCAACTATTGAGCCAGGAAGTCGATAATCCAGTTGGCTACTAATGCGCCATGCTCTTGCTCTTGCAGTGAGGCCATGGCGTTTTTATATATCTGCGGCGGGTATTTCTGTTCCCGCAGTGTGTATAGGGCTCGAGCATAGTCATGGGAAAACTCTGGGTGCCCTTGAAAGGATAGGATGTGCTTATCAATCCCGATAATGGCTGCGGGGCAGATATCCGTTGAAGCGAGCAGGGCGCTGCCCGGTGCTGGTAGGCACACCTGATCTTGATGACTATAGAGTAGGTTAATGCTCGATTTGCCCTTATCAAGCCAGAGCCCTTTTGCGCTTGCGGTGCTGGCCAATTTGGTCGGCATTACGCCCAGACCCCAGCCTACAGCCGCTTTCTCGGTTTTTCCGCCCAGTGCCGAAGCGATAATTTGATGGCCAAAACAGATACCAACAGTCTTCTTCTTACGGCTATGGAGGTCTGCCACAAAGCTCTTGAGCCTGGCAATCCAGGGGTCAGAGTCATAGACGCTACTTTTACTGCCGGTAATAATATAGTCGTCAACCTCATCTATATGGTCGGGGTACTCTTCTAGATTTGCTGCATAGACCTTAAATTCAAGGGCTTTTGCCTCAGAGCCTCGCGCTTGGTTGGCGGCATGAATTAGATCTTCAATCATCTGTGGGTATTGATCGAAGTTTGACTCAAGCTCGGGAGGAATATCATCCGCTCGTAAAATACCAATTTTAATCGTCACAGTGGGTCTTCTTTAATGGGGTTGACTGCCTTAAAAGGCGATGTTCTATACAGATAAAATACATTAATATAAATCTATAAGCCTATGATATTTAATGTCTATTGATTAGTGATTTAAACATCACGTCCTTTGCCAGATTTCGCGCGCTCTTTCATATCCGACTGAATATAGATCTGATCCGTGGTGCCCATACTGGCGTGTCCAAGATCGTCTGACATATGTTTTAAGGGTCTAGTCGCAATATCCTGCGAGGCGCCAGTATGCCTCAGCCAGTGAGTTGTGGCCTCGCGCAGCGCCTTAGCTTCACCACCAAAGCCTTCAGCAATCATTCTGTCGTAAGCCAGATCAAAACCTTGCTGAACAATACGCCGCAGCTGCCTTGAGGTCATGCCCCCTGAGCCGCGGTTTTTGGCCACCATGGCGGAGTTAATGCCAAAGGAAGATGCCAGTGAGGAACGGTAACGCTGATAGCGATCGATATAAGGTAAAAGGGCACTCGGCACTGAAACATCTCGCAGTTTATTGCCTTTCCCCAGCACCTTAAGCCAGTTATTACCGTCGCTGTCCTGCCAGTAATGCTTCCAAACCGGCTGCCAATTGGATCTGTCAGAGAGTTCAGATACCCTTAAATACAGGGTTTTAAGGGTTGCGATCACAAATAAGGTGCGCTCATGAAGTGGATCTTTATCGGCGGCTTTTTCGGCGCACTCAAGAACAAAATCCCACTGCAGGTCAGACAGGCGCTTAATACTTTTCTGGGTGGCGCCTTTAATCAAATAGGGCGACTGTTTGCGAATCGCAGGGATAGGGTTGCCAAAGGCATAGCCCTCATCAGTTAGATAGTCGTAATAAGCCGATACCGCGGAGTAACAGATCTTCATCGCCTCGTGACTCAGGGTATGGCCGTCTCTGGATACCCTGATATCAGCGCCCTCCACCATTGCTTGTTTACGGTCTTCCTTGGCTAATTTGCCGGCAAATGGGCGCCAGTTTTTGTTTTGACGGCACTCTCCGCCGATTGTTTTGAAGCGATCCTGTACCGAATCCCCAACCCAGGCTGCTGGTGGACTGTGGACAAAATCAAAGTAGCTTTCAAGATCTGGGCGCTTGAGCTGGATAACGCTCTTGCCAGCGATGGTCCAGGCCCAGAGCAACAAGCGCTCAACCTCATTGCGGTAACCACGGAATGTGGCTTCGCTTTTACGGCTGTAACTTTTCAGAAAGGATTGGGTGTAGAGAAAGTCTTCCCGGGCATCGGGGATTGGCTTACAGATCTTGTCTAAAAATAGTTTCGAGTCTGGGTAGCCATCGAGCATCTTGATTGCCATGGGCAGCCGTATAAAAGACTTGTGCGCATCAAACAGTGGGCAGGCAATAAAGGCTTTGGACATTGAGCTGATTTCTCTGATTGAGCTTGTGTGAGACTGTATCAGCCCCTATCGGCCCTGTCTACTAAAGTCCACTAATTGAGATTAGAGGACATAGCGTATAATCAGGGGCAGCCCTTTCTCCAGCTACTTATAATCGCGTCCCAACTGAGCGAATTAACAAACAAGATGTCTATAGTAGTTAAATCGACTTCTGCTAAACTAGCGTCACACTGACAAGGACTAACATTATGTCGCGCGCTATTCTCGCCTTGGTATTATCTGTTTCGTTTTCGCTCTCGTTCTCGCTTTCATTTAGCGCCATGGCCATTGCGCCTATCGAAAAGCATTCCGATCAGACCGCCCTCTATCGTGAAATTCTCGATCGGCTGGCCACTCGCCATTACCGCGGTCAGGATTTAAATGACGAACTCTCCCTGCGCTATCTCAATAGCTATATCGACATGCTGGATCCGATGAAAAGCTATTTCCTGCAATCGGATATCGAGGAGTTTAGTCAGTGGCAGACCGAGCTGGACGATTTAGCCCGGCGCGGCGATGTCAGCCCCGGCTTTGTCATGTACAACCGGTTGCGGGATCGCATGTTGGCCCAGGTCAAAGCCAATATTGCGCTATTGGAGGGCGACTACGCTTTCGATTACAGCGTTGATGAGACTATTGTGCTCGACGGTGAAGAGCGTCAGTGGCTACAGAGCGCCCCGGAACAGCGAGATTACTGGCGCAAGCGGGTCAAGGACTCAATGATCCGTTTGCTGCTCAACGATAAAGAGCCAGTCAAAGCACAGGAGCTGCTGTTAAAGCGCTTTACCAATCAGATAACCCAGATGGAGCAGCGTGACAGCCAAGATGTCTTTCAGATCTACGTCAACGCCCTCGCCTCACTCTACGATCCCCACACCGCTTATTTCTCACCCCGCGGCACGGAAAACTTTCAAATCAATATGTCCCTGTCGCTTGAAGGTATCGGCGCCGAGCTGAGAACCGAAGATGAGTACACCAAAGTTGCCCGAGTTATTCCCGGTGGCCCTGCGGATATGCAGGGCATTCTAAAAGCCCAGGACCGAATTATCTCTGTTGGTCAGGGTGATGAAGAATTAGTCGATGTGATTGGCTGGCGTATAGATGACGTAGTGCATCTGATTCGCGGTGCTAAAGACTCCATCGTTCGATTAGAACTTATTGAAGGTGGCAACGACTCCTCTGACAGCACCAAAATTATTGCCATTGTCCGCGACAAGGTCAAACTGGAAGAAAAGTCTGCCCAGAGCAAAATCATCGAAGTGAATCAAGATGGCGTTGATTTGCGGCTCGGGGTAATTGATATCCCCGCTTTTTATATGGACTTTGAAGCCTATATGAAGCGCGACCCCGATTACAAAAGTACCACGCGAGATGTGGATAGGCTACTGACTGAGCTACTTGAAGAACAGGTGGATGGTATTGTTCTCGACCTGCGTAACAACGGTGGCGGGTCTTTGCGCGAAGCCACCATGCTCACCGATCTGTTTATTGATACCGGCCCAGTGGTGCAGATACGCAACGCCTATCAGCAGGTCTCCCGCAATCAGCGGGCCAGCGATCGGGGTGCCTACACTGGCCCTCTCTTAGTGTTAATCAATCGCCTCAGTGCCTCGGCCTCGGAGATTTTTGCCGGTGCGCTACAGGATTACGACCGCGCCATCGTTGTCGGCAGCCAGAGCTTTGGAAAGGGCACCGTGCAGGATGTCACCGGGCTTAGCAGCGGCCAGTTAAAGCTCACCGTATCAAAGTTCTATCGCGTTTCCGGCGCCAGCACTCAGCACCGTGGCGTGGTGCCTGATATCAAATTCCCCTCCCTTTACGACATCGATAAAGTCGGTGAGAGCCACAAGGACAACGCCCTGCCCTGGGACAATATCCACAGCGTTCCCTTCAAGCCGTCGCCCAGTGTTAAAGCGTTTATTCCTGCGCTTACCGCGGAGTCTGAGCATCGCAGCGCCAGTGATCCGGACTTCGCCCATCTGGTGGCTAACCTGGAACTCAGAAACAGCTGGGACGCTGACAAGTCGGCATCCCTGAGCCTGGAGAAGCGCCGCGCAAGAAGAAGTGACTGGGATACACAGAAGTTTTTACTTGAAAACAAGCGCCGCAAGGCCAAAGAACTGGAACTCTACGCTGATCTAGAGGCCTGGAAGAATGACAACAAAGACCAGGATGAAGACGAGATTGTGGCGGATGCCGAAGATAATGAAACAAGCGACAAATTGGAAGTCGAAGGCGCTCTAGAAAGCGCTGATGCTTCTATTACCGCTGATGGCTCTCTAGGCACTGATGGCTCTCTAGGCGCTGATGGGTCTTTAGATACCGCTAATAGCTCTAACGAAAGCCTCCCAGCCAAAGAGACTGCTGAGGAAGTTGAGAAAGCTGAGCAAGATGAGGACGAAGAAAAAGATATAGCAGAGTCCGACCCGATGCTTTTTGAAGCGGGCAATATTCTCGCCGATCAAATTCGCCTGTTAAAGCAACCCGCCAGCAAACAGCTAATGGTGAAAAGCCCCAAGCTCGAGAAAAAACTATGACCGCACGGATTGTTTCATTTAACGTCAATGGCCTGCGTTCGCGCTTAGATCAGCTTGAGGCAATGATTAAACAGCACTCGCCGGATATTATCGGCCTCCAAGAAACCAAAGTCAGTGATGAAGAGTTTCCCCACCAAGCCATTGCAGACCTCGGTTATCAGGTGAATTTTCACGGGCAAAAGGGTCATTACGGTGTCGCCCTGCTCAGCAAGTCCCCCGCCATCGCTGTAACCCGTGGCTACCCAACCGACGATGAAGACGCCCAGCGGCGTATGATTCACGGTGAATACCTGATCAACGGCCAGACAGTGCATGTTATCAATGGTTACTTTCCTCAGGGTGAAAGTCGCGTCCACCCGACCAAGTTTCCCGCCAAAGAAAAATTCTACGCTGACCTGCTGGCCTATTTAAACGCCAGCTTTGACGCCGACGACCTGGTTGCTGTTATGGGCGATATGAATGTCGCCGCCGAGGATATCGATGTAGGTATCAAGCCGGAAAATGCCAAGCGCTGGATCAAGACCGGCAAGTGCGCCTTTCTTCCCGAAGAGCGTCAATGGCTTCAGAGCCTGCTGGATTGGGGCTTGCAAGACAGTTTCCGGGAGCAGCATCAAGAGGATAATAGCTACAGCTGGTTTGACTATCGCAGCCGCGGATTTGAGCTGGAGCCAAAACGCGGGCTGCGTATCGATCTAATTTTGGCTTCGCCGGCGCTGATGTGCGAGGTTACAGGCACCGGTATTGATACCGAAGCCAGAGGCTTTGCAAAACCATCAGACCACTGCCCTATTTGGGCTGACCTCGGACTCTAAGCTCTTAAAAACGCCCGAGCCAGTCAACCGATCTCCCCCACTGTCGTTCAATACTGCGACTGTTTGACAAGGAGATAGATATGCGACAAGTACTGACGATATTGACCCTTAGCTTAGGATTGCTGGCCTTTCCTGGCACAGCGCTGGCCGAGCGCGACGACGATAGAGCATCGGCTAAGCACCGCTTCGACGATCACCGCCAAAAGGCTGATAAAAGCCACCACAGAAAAGACATTCACGGTGATAGAAAGCACTTAGATAGAAAGCACTTTGATAAAAAGCACTTTGATAAAAAGCACGCTGGCAGAAAACATGCCGACAAAGGCTATCGCCATAAGAAACAGCAGTATAAGAAGTATGAAAGGTATCGCGCAGAGACCCGCAGACAGCACACGCTGGAATAGAAGCAGCGCAATCGGATTGCCACTTACCGCCATTTTAACGGCAATAATTACAGTCACTGGCGCGACCGTCGCGCCCATAGCAGCTATCGAGTCTATAAAGATTACCGCAGGGACTTCTATGGACGCCATAACGACCGTCACCGGACCCATTATTTGCGCTATCATCAGGGCCATAAACGCAGCCATCACCAGCACGACGACAACTACCTGGAATGGGTAACCACCATGCTGTTACTGAATGAACTATTAGAAGATGACTATCGCTAACCCAGAGATCACTGCTGCGGAACTGGCAACTCTAGTGCCGGAACCGCTGCCAGTGCGCAAAATACTTAAAGGCAATTCTGTTGGGAAACATAAGCTTGAGAAAACTGATAGCAAAAACCCAGAGCCCTGGTTAATGGAACTGTCCATGGAAGAATTTCTCCAGAGTATCGAGCGTCGTGCTTTCCATATGGCGAGAATGGCCACAGGCAATCGCGACGACGCACTGGATATAGTTCAAGAGGCCATGTTCAAGTTGGTGCAGAAATACTCTGCCAAGACAGCCAGCGAGTGGCGGCCACTTTTTTACCGAATTTTAAACCGTAAAATTACCGACCACTACCGTCGCAATGCCGTCAAAAATCGCCTCTTTAGTCTTGCGAGTTTTGGCATGAAAAACAGCGACCAAGGGGCGGATTTAATTGATCGCGCCGAGGGCCGCAAGAGCGACGCGCCGGAGGCAACCGTGGCCCGAGAACTACAGATGGAAGTACTCTCTAAAGCCGTTGCTCGACTGCCAGGACGCCAGCGACAGGCTTTTATGCTGCGCTGCTGGGACGGCATGAGCACCGCCATAACCGCTGAAACCATGGGCTGTAGCCAGGGTAGCGTCAAGACACACTACTCTCGGGCGATGCACTCCCTGAGAGCCTCACTGGAGGATTATCGATATGAATAGCAATACAGAGCGCAGTTTGCAGGAACAGCTTGTGACGCTGGAACAGAACACCGCCAGCAAGGATTTATTTCGCCTGGCTCAGGCTCGCAATAATGCCCTGGAGCAGAAGCCTGGAACAATCAGCAGAGGACTGTGGCCGGCAATGGCAACCGCCTTTGGTTCAGCCGTACTAATCGCAGTGCTTTACAGCCCGATTGAATCGATACTCTCACCCAGCACCGAGTTCAGCAGTGATGATTATTATTCAGAGCTGTCAGAAGATAGTTTTGAGCTCTATGATGATCTAGAGTTTTACGACTGGTTAGCGGATATTGAGAGCTAATAAAGAGCTAATGAAGAGCCCTAATACAGAGACCGATAATGAAAAATAAGCGTTTCAAAACCATAGCATTGCTCGCGGCATTGGCCTGCTGTGCCCTGCCTGTCTCTGCTGACCAACAGAATGACAGACCGATTGCCTGGGCTGATCTGCCAGCGGATGCCCGCAGCGCACTGGCACCTATGGCAGATCGCTGGGATAAGATGAAGCCGCGCCAGCAACATCGCTTACTGCGTAAAGTCGGCAACAAAAAGTTTAAGCAAAACGCTGATCGCTGGAACAAGCTTTCCCCAGAGGAGCGGGAACGTATCAAACAATCTCGTGGACGTTTCAAGGAATTACCCCCGGAAAAACGTAAGGCATTACGCCAGAAATGGGACAGTATGTCTGACGCAGAGCGACGGGATGCCATTAAAGCACGCCGCGCCCTGAGCCACTATCCACCCAAGCAGCGCCATCGTCTTCTCGAAGAACTACAGCGTTTACCTCCCGAGCAACGGCGAGAAAAATTAGAGCAACTTAAGAAAGAAAAACAAAATAGTAAAGAGAAACGGCCCTAAAACAGGGAACCGTTGACCATGTTAGTCTCTAGGCGCGTCGAGATTCAGCGCGGCGAAAGGTCTATTTATAGCAGTGTTATTACCTGCTGCTTAAGCACCGGAAGAACCTCCCTAGCGAACCAAGGATTAGTCTTTAGCCAGCGATTATTCCGCGGGCTAGGATGGGGCATAGGTAAAAGTTCAGGCCAATAGTCCTGCCAGTGACTGACGGTTTCGGTGACTGTGTGATGGGCTCTACTGCCAAGATGCCAGTCCAGAGCATACTGACCAATAACTAAGATAAGCTCTATATTAGGCAGCAGACAGAGTAGCTCTGTTCGCCAGCGCTCCGCGCACTGAGCCGGCGGCGCTAAATCACCAGATTTCCCCGTTCCCGGGTAGCAGAACGCCATAGGTAAAATGGCAATGCGTGACTCATCATAAAAAACCTCCCGATCTATGCCCATCCAATCCCGCAATCGGTCGCCTGATGGGTCGTCAAAGGGAATACCTTTGTGGTGGGTCTTTCTTCCCGGTGCCTGTCCTGCGATCAGTATTTTGGCGTTTGGGTTAAGCTGCAATATAGGCTTGGGGCCAAGGGCTAAAACCTCGCAGAGCGTGCAGGCACGGACAGCCGTTAGCTGCGCAGAAATATCCTTGGTTTCAACTCTGTCATTAGTCAATTCTGAGTCTGCCTATTTGAGTCTGCCTATTTGAGTCTAGATATTTGAGTGCCACGTTTTGGGTGAGAGATGACCGAGCCCCGCCCTATCATCAGTTAAATCTAGGCTAAATATACTGGTTAAGCACCCTCGACGAAAAAATCGAGACAAAAAAAAGACCCCATCAGGGTCTTTTTTATTACTGCTTTGCTGCTTTACTGATTGGCTAATACATCCCAATTAACCACTACATAGCAATTACAGAGCTGCATCAAGTTCCGGTAAAGCAGTAAACAGATCTGCAACCAGACCATAATCAGCAACCGAGAAAATCGGCGCTTCTTCGTCTTTATTGATCGCAACAATTACCTTGCTGTCTTTCATACCGGCCAGATGCTGAATCGCACCGGAGATACCCACCGCAACATAGAGGTCAGGTGCAACGATCTTACCCGTTTGACCCACCTGCATATCATTGGGGACAAAACCTGCATCAACCGCGGCGCGAGAAGCACCGACGCCAGCGCCGAGCTTGTCGGCAATACTGTAGATCATGCTGAAGTTGTCACCGTTACCCATACCGCGGCCACCGGATACAACAATTTTGGCAGCGGTCAATTCAGGACGATCTGACTTGGCCACTTCTTCGCCTTTAAACTCAGACTTGCCGGCATCGTGAGCAGAGGCAACGGCCTCTATAGCGGCGGAGCCACCCTCAGCAGGTGCCGCGTCAAAGGCTGTGCCACGAACGGTGAGGACTTTAATCGCGTCACTGCTCTGCACTGTGGCAATCACGTTGCCGGCATAGATTGGACGCTTAAAGGTGTCGGCACTAATCACTGCGCTAATTTCAGAGATAGCCTGAACGTCCATCAATGCGGCGGCGCGAGGCAAAATGTTTTTAACCGTTGTAGTGGCAGTTCCTAGCACGTGGCTGTAAGCGGCGCCGACTTCAGCAATCAGTGGCGCAACATTCTCTGCCAGCTGATGGCCGTAAGCGGCATTATCTGCAACTAATACTTTACTGATACCAGCAACCTGTGCGGCTTGCTCTGCAACGCCCTGGCAGTCACTGCCAACAACCAGAATATCAATATCGCCGCCAATACCTTGGGCTGCGGTAACTGAGTTCAAAGTAGCAGGCTTGAGGCTGCTGTTGTCGTGTTCAGCGAT
>TARA_B110000967_G_C18901559_1_pt1 | contig 10856 bp, 9 predicted proteins | sample TARA_B110000967 | Tara Oceans TARA_B110000967 (sample SAMEA4397903) | marine metagenome | biome: Polar Biome; feature: [DCM] deep chlorophyll maximum layer (ENVO:01000326); material: water (ENVO:00002006), including particulate matter (ENVO:01000060) such as... | depth 35 m
CTACCAACTCATTTACAATATCTTCTTTAGGTTCTAAATCTTCTTCTTCTATAGGTTCTATAGATTCGTCTGAATTTCCGGTAGTATGGTTTAAACAATTATATTTATCAGGTATTTCATTATTTTTATTGAAAAATATTTGAATAATGTCAATTTTATTATTACTATCAATATCATTTAAAAAATTTTTAATATAAACAAGATTATCGCATCTAATTAAATTATATAACGTATTGTCTTCATTACTAAATAATGAACAACAATAATTTATAATATTATTAATATTTCGAATATAAACTGTATTTTCAATTTGTTCAAGCCCTTCGTCTAAATCAATCAACTTAATAGTTTTACATATTTTTGTAATTATACCTTGAATTTTATCTTTCATAATTATTTATATTATCATTATAAAAAAATTGAAAATAAATGTAGTAATTATTAAATAGTAAAGCTCGTTTAATTTCATATAATTATATATCATCCGAATTTATGAATCATAAATGTATTATATTAAATGATGATGATAAGGCAATACAATTTGAATCTATAAAAATATATGAAACAAAAATTACAATAGACCTAATAAAGGATGAAAGTAAAGTCACTCCTATATACCAAGTCCCAGTAAAAGATATTTTAAACAAAGAAGACAAATATATAGTATATAAATCTTACAAATTATTTACAAAAATAATTACAGTTGATATAGGCGATAAACAATCAGAATGTATAAAAACTCCTGCTATAATTCCTAATATAAAACATTCAAACAATAATAAAAAAACTAAAAAAAATAAAACAGATTTAAATAAAGTAGATAAAACATTATTATGGGATATTTTTGATAAAGATAAACAAAAGAATGAAGTAGTATGTGTATATAGAAATGAACAATCGCTAGAAAATACAGATATATGTAATAATTGCAATAATATATTAATAATAACAGAAGAAGGATTTCCGACATGTAATAATCCACAGTGTGGAAAAATATGTAGAGATTTATTGGATTATTCGCCAGAATGGAGATTTTATTCAATGGAAGATAAAAACGGAAGTGACCCAGCAAGATGCGGAAATCCTATAAATCCATTATTACGAGAATCGTCTTTTGGATGTAAAGTAATTTGTAATGCGGGTGCATCTTATGAAATGAAGAAAATAAGTAAATGGACAGGTTGGCAATCTATGCCACATAAAGAAAAAGCTTTATATGACGAATTCCAATTTATTACAAGTATGGCACATAATGGAGGAATACCCAAAAAATTTATAGAAGACGCAATGGTAATTCATAAAGATATATCAGAACAAAAAATGTTTAGAGGATTAAATCGAGACGGCATAAAATCCGCATCAATATATTTAGCATGTAGGTTAAATAAATGTCCGAGGACAGCACACGAGATTGCCGAAATATTTAAATTAGATAAAGCAAGTGCCACTACAGGCTGTTCGATGGCAGTCAATATTTTACAAAATATAGAAAGACATTCAGACAATGAACAAACCAATTTATGTATAACTTTACCCAGTTCTTTTATAGAAAGATTTTGTAGTAAATTAAATTTTAATAAAGAACTAACCATGCTTTCTACATTTATTGCTAAAAAAATAGAAAGCACTGGCTTAATTACCGATAATATACCCCATGCGGTTGCTGCTGGTATAATATATTTTATATCTATAAATTGTGGATTAAATAGCAGTAAACAGGATATAAGACAAATATCTGGAGTAAGTGAAGTAACTATAAATAAATGTTATAAAAAATTAGATTCAAATAAAGAAAAATTATTGCCACAAAAAATAATTAATAAATATTGTAATATTGTTTAAAAAAATTTCACATATTAATTTATATGATTCCTACAATAATTTTTTTAATTCCCTATCGTGAGAGAAAAGAAGAAAGAAAATGTTTTGAACAACATATGATAAATACAATATTAAAAAATCAAACAAATTATGAAATATATTATTGTCATCAAAGAGATAAACGTGAATTTAATAGAGGTGCTATGAAAAATATAGGATTTTTAGCAATGAAGGAAAAATACCCGAATCATTATAAAGATATTACATACGTATTTAATGATGTAGATACAATGCCGCTAAATGAAAATACAATAAAAACATTTGTAACTACTGATAATGTAATAAAACATTTTTATGGATTTGAAAATACTTTAGGAGGAATATTATCAATCAAAGGAAACAATTTTGAACAAATAAAAGGATTTCCTAATTTATGGGCATGGGGATATGAAGATAATGAATTGCAGAATAGAGTAATAAAACAAAAATTATCAATAGATAGAAGTAATTTTTATCATTTGAAAAATCCCAATATAATTTCAAAAAGAGATTCTAATTTTCGAAATATGAATAGAAAAGAAAGTGTAATGTATAAACAAAATAAATTAGATGATATTACAGATATAAAAAATATAGAATATGAAATAATAGATAAAGATATAATGATTACAAATTTCAAAACATTATATGAGCCATTTATAGAATATAATGTTATATATGATACAAGTTATGGCAATTATCCATTTTCGAGAGGCCAAACCATGAAATTTATGTAGTTCTGGTAATTTAAAAAATTGATAAATATATTAATAAATAATATACTTATAATAATAAAAATGAATGTATTAATAAATACAAATCAATTAATTGAAGAAGTTAATAATTATAATGTAAATTTGAATATAAATAATCAAAAAATTAATATGTTAATAAAAAAGAGCGATTCGTTACAAAACTTATATGATAAGGTAAGATATGAATATATGAAAAACAAAATTAAGACCGTCGACCCTGATCATATAATACAAAACGAAGAATATTGGTTTACCGACATAATAGACACAATTTTTATATATAATAAAGAGATAGACAATAAATTTGTAATACCAGAGAATAATAATATATTAGTAAATGATTATATTAATGAAATTAATAATAAACCCAGAATCGGGTGGACAGAAGAAGTTGAACCAAATAACTTAACAACCAATGTTATAAATTATTTCAATAATTTATTTAATTAATAATATTATTAGTTAATAGTAATTTATAGGTTAATCCAATATTTGAAGCGTTTTCCCATATCCCGGAAATTTTAAGTGTAAAAAAATTATTTTTACTATTTAGATTAATATTATTTTTATAAAATTTCATATATCCACTGTGGATTTGTTTAGACAATAATAAATTTTTTGTTTTATTATTATTATGACTAATGTTATAATAATCTAATATATTTGACTCAAATGTTATGAATTCGGTTAATTTTGTTTCATGTGTATAATTGAATTTAATATAATGTTTATTATCACGAATGTCAAAAGACGTATGATTGATAGGAAAATATATATATGTTCCATTCATAGTAATATCTTCATTTAAATAATTAATTTTGGTAAAAGAACCATCCATTATTATATTTTGTTTTTGTTCTAAAAAACAAATATTATAACTTTTAATATCATTTAAGTTAAGTGAAAGATTCATATAATTATATAATAAACAATTTTTAATACATTTTATTATATATTCTATATGAGTATAATCATTTAGAAATTAATGATATAATATAATATTTTTTATGTTATATTATATTATATAATGACAAGCGAAATAATTTCATGGAAAGGGACTACATTAACCGAATTACATTCATTCATAAAAAAAAACGATGCAATATTATCAGATTCAACTGGAGCAAAATTTCGTGCTCGTCCATTAAAAATATATAGAAGAGAAATAGGAACTGCCGATACAACGTGTAATAGTAGAATATCATTAAAAATAGACCATATGATGTCACCTAATGGTGGAATAGTAAATACAACATCGACCGGAAATAGTATACCCACTACAATTGAAATCAATCAAGGACCCGTAAGTTGTGATACAAGTTGCGTATTATCCGATTCAGAAAAGGCTAAACGTAGAGTGAGAAGTAGTGGAATGTTGCCCAATAAACATAATGATAAATATAATAATGATCGATTTCATACATCAACAAAAGAATATTTAACAAGTAGAAATAAAACATTTCAACAAAATCAATTTAATTACTTAATCAAAGGTAATTCATCAGCTGCCCCGGGTTCACAACTTGCTGCTTCAAATGTATATGTATCTCAGGGAGCAAATAAGTGTAAAAAATATTATATCGAAACCGAGCAAGTATTTTATTATATATGGTTTGATTCTGTAGAATATACAGTTACTATCCCAGTCGGTTATTATAATATAATAGATTTGAATAATATTTTTCAAAAAACAATGTATAGTAATTTTCATTATTTAATAAAAAACCCAACAGATGTTTTTATTAATTATATAGTGAATAACTCAGCACATTTTTTATTAGATATAACATGGAATAGTGGATTAAATAAATTGGAAATTCAATCATTTAATTATAATATAAATTTATATCCGAGTAGTAAATATACAATTCCGACAGATGCAAATAATAATTATCGATGGGCTGCACCAACTGGAACGGGTGTTACATTTCCTAAGGTAAAGATAAATAGTAGCTCTACTACTGATAATATAAAAAATATAGCGAATATATTAGGATTTAATGTTGCGGATGGTAGTAATGTAACATATCCTATTTCTCCTGATACAAGTTTAACAGTTGTAACTACTTTATCAAATAAAACACCATTAATCTATCCATCTAATACATTGGTATATTATAAACCAAATAATCATAAATTTGCTACTCAAGGAGCAGTTTCTTCTGGAGATTTAATAACAAGAAAGAAATTTAATTCAATTAATACAACAGCTAATACATATAGAGGAGCTTATGGTGATAGTGTAGCTAATTCTATGGCTTATGGTGTTCCAAATAATGGTCATACAATAAAAGATAAATTAGGATATCCTATTCCCAAAGTTCCTAAAGTAGTAAATGGAGTATTAACAGAATGTTTTGTATATAAAACTCAATAAGAAGAATAAGAAGAAAAATAAATAATATAAATAATATTATTTATTTTTTTAGGTTACTCTAAATATCTGCATTATATTCAATATTATGTTTGATACACCAAGAAGTGCTTTTTTGAATATTATGTTTTAAAATAGTATCTAATTTATCTTGTTTAAATTTATTATTAATAAGGGTAATAGTATAATGTATATTTTCAATTTGTTGTTGTCCTAAAATAGCATTAAATTCTTGAAGTTTAGTTAAAAAAAAGTTGGGAATAGGAATAGTTAAGAAACGATGAATATAATTATTTTCAGGTAAATTAATAACATTTTTAAAACATTCATTTAAAGTGTTTTCTAAGTGAGGACTTAGACCAATAAAATTCTTACATATAACATATTTTTCAGAATTTGCTTGTCTACTCGTATGAGGTTTCATAAAATACACTTTTTGATAACAACAAGATAATATATAAATAATATCAATAGTATGCGGCATAAAACAATCAAATATTTTTAATACAAAACAACCGTTTATTTTTTGTAAATTTAAAGCATATATAACTTGGGCTAATAATAGTTGAGTAATATTGATTTCTTGACTATTAAAATCTAAAGAAAAATCAAACCCACCGTCGCCAGTAATAAATTCAAATTTTTTAGTATATTTATTTTTACAATGTGTCAAATTTTGAAATGATAAAATATTTCCGGTATTATCAGCACCAGTTTCAATAGAAACATTTGAATTTTGTTGTAAAAAAATATTACTTTTTTTCCATGCGGGAATATTCGTATCGTGTTTATCGTTTAATAAAGTCATACCAACATATGTATCATTTGTATTTTTGCGTTTATGAACCATTGCTTCAATAAACCCACCTGGACCTTCTGCTAAATGAAAACAATTCATATTATGACTATAATCCGGGATAATTTTAAATACATCTACTATTTCAATCATTTTAAAATATGAACGTGATAAAGGATTTAATTTACTAATTGCTGTTTTCTTATTTGGAATTATAGTATGAATATATTCATATGGATTCGTATATTTTTTAAAATTACCCCAATTTTTTTCATTTTTTTCAATCTTTTTTTTTAATTCACATAAATAATTTGACAAAGAATAAGAAATACATGGAGTTGGTTTTATTTCTTGTAGTGAGCAATTAATGTAATTATATAATATATTATTATTGGTTTTTGGTAATAAATAATAACTCATAATCTAATAAATAAAAAATATAATATTTATATCATTTACTAATGATTTACTATTTAATTTCATCATTAGGTGGAATAAAAGTTTTTAATGTTAATTTGCGTTTAGTCGGAATCGGAATATTTTCAATATCATTACTTTGCGTACAAACATCAATGTCATTAGAATCGTCATAATCTTTTAAATGAATTTCATTCATCATTTTAATATCAACGTTACGTATCTTTTTAAATACATAATAACGATTCATAAACGATAATTGTTTTTCTTCATTACTCATAAGTATTGCTGTTTTATATTCCTGTTTTTTGTTAATATTCATTTTAATATCATTTTCCATTTCTTTATATAATTCATTAAATAATCCTGTTCCATTTGGTAAATGCAAATTTTGGGCTTCTTCTGTTTCGAGAATCGCAAATCCATAATCATTCATAATACTAATAAAGTAATTAGAATTCACTAAATATTCTATAAAACTTTTATTAATACTTTCTTGTAGAACTTGGATTGGATAGCCAAGACTAAGTTCATCGTCTGGAAACCCGGTTTGATCGTACATTTTAGTAATTTCGCAAATTTTATAATTATCCTTATTAATTATCATACTTTCTCCCTTGTTTTTATTTTTCAATTCATTAAATACGGTTTTACCATCATAACAAGTTGCTATAAAGTATCCATTAATTTTAGTACATTCAACCACATTTTTAACAAATGATAATAATGATTTTTTATTACCAAAGAAATAATGTAATGCAAATTGACATGAACTAACATTAAACCCGTTAGTAGCAATACCATAATTATTATAAACTCCTTTTCCTAATATATTAATATCCTTGGGTCCATTTCCAAATGTTGCGTCTACTATAGATTTATCTTTAACTGTATTAAATGCTGTTCCGTCTCTAATATTACATTCACTTTTTCCAACAACAAATAACGCTTTAGGCACTATTTTATGTTTCTTTTTAGCTTTAATATATCTTGCACATACTCCGTCAAGTTGATTATGTATATTATCCGATGATATATCAACACCCAATACAAAACTTAAATTACTATATATCCATTTTGCCATATCTCCTCCCTTACCTACAGCATAATCAATTAATATATCATTACTATTTGAAACCGCTCCTAATAGTTTAGACTTAACACCCAAATTATGAAATTCTTGTAAAGAAATTGTATTTTTATTTTTATTTTTCTTATTATAATAAACTTCATGATGATAATGAGTTGGTATATTAGTACCACTGGAAATCATATCAATTGAAATGGGATTATGTATTGATCGCCAATTATTATTAGCAACCGTATAATTATTACCAAAATTGGTTCCCTTAGTTTTTAATTCATATGTTTTATCATGTCTTACTCGAAGGGGAACCCATTTCCAAAATTGATCATTATCGTATATATATTTAAATTCAACAATTGTATTATGTTCAAAATATTCATTTTCTTCGGTCATCATATACTGTTGATTACCTACTTGTTTTAATTTAATATTACATATATGTGCTTTATTGTCAAATGGTTCTGTAGGTTGGAATGGATATGGTTGTAATTTATCGTCATTAATATCATAATCAAATATATAATCATCGTCAATTATATTTTGATACGGATTAATAAACCCATGTCTTTTTGGATTAAATCCACAACGAAGAAATAATGTTTTATATTGAATATTCTCATTGACCAACGCACCAGATTGGAATATATTATGAATAATATCAACATTATTATTATCTTTTTCAGTCGTAACTAAGAAATCTATTGTATTAAATTCGGGGGGCTTCCATTTTAATGAAGATTCCCATCCAAATTTATGTAATGGTCCAGGTTTATCATTTTCTTTAATTGCTCCCACCGCTTTATAAGCTGGTGTAAATATTAATCCGTCTGTGTTATATTCATATATTTCATCCGTAGTATTAGATATGATTTGATTACATGCCGTAAATATCGATTGATTTTCATTCGGCTTTTTAAATTCTTTCACTTTAACTTGAAAATTAAATATATTTTCACAATTATTAATATTTGTTTGATTTACTATTGGTTCTATTTTTAAAAGGTCAACATATTGCCATAACAATTTTAATCTGTATTTATTTTCTACATCATTTTCTTTAGGATAAAACATATATTGGCGAACAGTCTCATTATTTATATAATAAATATCAAAAGCCATAAACAAATGAATATTATTACCTTTTTTATTTTTAGTTATATATTCACCATCTAATAAACTATTAAATAATTTTGGTTCTTTTGTTTTTGAACCAGTAAACATTATATTCATATTTGTATCGATTAAATATATTTCACCATTATTTGTAGTAAATAATAATTTACGGGCTCCATCTGCTTTATCTGTAACTGTATAATCATTTCGAATATTAGATACATTCATATTATCCGTAGTTTCTACAATATGTTCAACTTGTAAAGTATATGAATTAGGACCTATAAAATCCTCAGGATAAACATTTTTTTTTTTATAATTTTCTTGATGAACCAATAATAAATATGATTGTAATAATTCGTTCTGTTTATCGTAAGAAATTGGATAATTAGTATTTTGGATTCCACTAAGAACTATACGAATTGATTTACGTAATATATTTAATAATTTTTCTGCTGTATCATAGTTAGTCCCTATGCCAATTTTATCATTATCTATTTCGAGTTCTATTTCATAATGTTCTGTATTGTTGAATAGATTTGCTTCCTGGATTGTAAAGGTTGGCACCATATTATGATTTGATTTTTTTGATGATTTTACTATACTTAAATCAGCAAATATTGGATACTCCTCATGATAAAATCGAATTCTATTCATACAACGAAATATTTTTAATGAATTATCCCATTTCGATATAATATTTCGAGCTAAATTAGTATGAACATTATAAGTTTGTTCAATCTCATATGATACTCTTAAATTAAAGTCTTCAAAATCTATTTTTTTAACCTTTTTATCTAATTCATTCCTGGCAGCTGTTTTTTGAAGAAAAATTATTTTATTATTTATAGTGCTTGGTTTGTCTATTAATTTTTGAAGACTATTATGCGTGCAATAGTCTTGTATTAAATCAGTCCCGTTAATTTCGGCACGCACATTAGAATATCTTGTCTCTCCATCGGGGGTTGTATATTCATTATTAATTCTTAATGATTGAATTCCTTTTGTATTTTTAGTTTTAAATCCATTCGAATATAAATATTTTATAACATTATCATAATTCATTTTAGAGATTGGTTTTGATACTTTATAATTTGTACCAAATCGAATCTCTAATTCATTCGATTTATAACGACCGGCTCCTCTCAGATTGTTTGCTAAATACAATTGTATCATATTTGCAAATTCTTTTTTTTTATCAGATAAGCTCAGCACATTCTTTTGTAAAGGTTCCATATTACTCATAATATATTATCGTATATAGTAAAATAATATATTATTTTTATTAATTTCAATTTTTTAATACCAACTAACTGAATTATATATTAAATCATATAATTCCTTCTTTTTATATTTTTTATTTTGATATTCAATGTTTAATTTTTTACAAAAATTTATTAAATCATCCAATTTATAATTATTAATTGATTTTATTGGTTTTAAATAATTATCTATAAAAAAATATTTTTCTTTTAATTTTTCTTCATTTACTTCGGATAATAAAATAGAATATTTTTTATAATTATCTAGATATAATAAATAACTTTGATTATTATCTTTATTACCAGATATTTTTATTATATATTTATTATTTGGATGCATAATATAATAATTAATTTTAAAGTATGCGGAAAAAGCAAATAACATATTATAATTCGTCTCTGTATAATTAGTTAATAAATCTGATGTTATTTCCTTTAATTTTATTTGGGACATTTTATAGTTACTATTTGACATATATTTTTTATTTTCTGTTAAAAATAATGATATTTTTTGTTTTATTTCTATTTCTTTGGCTCCATAATTTCGATCAACTTTCAAATATTCATTATAACCGTAATTTGATATAAATATGCACCAAAATAATGAATTTTTTTGAGTTGGATTTATAATATCATTGTTTTGAACTTCTATTTCTTCTTTGTCTTCTGTATTCGGTTTTTGAATTTCAAATATATTTGGTTGTTTTGTTATTTGTAATTTATTGGGTTTTAAATACATGAATTTGTTTAAATTTGATAATATATTTATTGAATTTAAATTTGGATTAGGTAAAATTAGATCTATTATCATTTGATATATATATATAATTTTATTCTTTAACTTCTTTTGATAATGATTTTCTGTATTCTTCTTTTTGATATTCAAATGTATTTAATTGCTCTTCTTGTTCGTTAATATATTGAAGATACTTATGTATATCATTAATAATTGTTTGAGAAAAAAAAGACATATTTACAAATGAACCATTTTTGTTTTCGTTTATTTTATATGAATGACCTGTTAATATTTTTAATATTTCTATATGATGTTTTTTATCTAATAATTCTATTTGTTTTTTTAATATTTCTAATTCTGATGTAGTCATTTATATAGATTATATGAAAAATACATTTATATTGTTTATTTTTAATAATTAACTATTTATTACAAAATTCATTCTTGGTTTTTAAA
>TARA_B110000967_G_scaffold53113_1_pt1 | contig 10856 bp, 15 predicted proteins | sample TARA_B110000967 | Tara Oceans TARA_B110000967 (sample SAMEA4397903) | marine metagenome | biome: Polar Biome; feature: [DCM] deep chlorophyll maximum layer (ENVO:01000326); material: water (ENVO:00002006), including particulate matter (ENVO:01000060) such as... | depth 35 m
TATAATTTGTTCTGATTCAATGGTGTTTAGCAAGTCTGATACAATAGTGTTCGGTACTCGCTATACGAATCTTGCTACTCAGACAATATTTGGTGAATCTATCAAGGTTGTAGAAACTAAGCGTATTAACAGTCAAGAAGAAATGGACAATCTTTACGGTACATATCTTGAAGATGGTTTTGAAGGTCAGATGATTCGTAAAGATGATGTCTACCAACAGAACAAGCGTTCTAAATTTCTTATTAAAAGAAAAGAATTCCTTACAGACGAATATGATGTTCTTCGTGTAGAAGAAGGTAAGGGCAATTGGGCAGGACATATCAAACGATTTGTTCTACAAACAGAAAACGGTGTAGAGTTTGGTGCTGGAGTACGCGGCAATCAAGAAACACTCTCTGCTTTATTTGAAAGTGGTGAAAAGCCAACTTGGTGCACACTACGATATTTTGCACCAACACCAGATGGTATTCCTCGTTTCCCAGTGATCATTGACTGGGGAATGGGACAGCGCAACGACTAAAGGAAATATAAATGGATAATAGAATACAAGCTATTCTTGATAAAGAAGGTGTACGGCAGGAAAGTACGGTTGAGCTTATTGCTAGTGAAAACTTTGCAAGTCAAGCTGTAATGGACTTATCAGGCAGTATCCTTACTAACAAATATGCCGAAGGCTATCCTGGAAAGCGTTACTACAATGGATGCGATAATTGTGATGATATTGAACAGTTAGCTATTGATACTCTATGCAAATTGTATGGATCTAAATATGCTAACGTGCAACCACACTCCGGTGCTAATGCTAACATGGCAGTGTTCAAAGCATTCCTAAAGCCAGGCGATCGAATATTAGGAATGGATCTTTCTGCAGGTGGTCATTTAAGTCATGGTGCAGGAGTAAACATATCTGGCGCTTGGTTCAATGCAGAATCTTATGGTGTCGATGAAGATGGGTTATTAGATTACGCAGAGATACAAAGACTAGCAACTTTATATGAGCCTAAAATGATCATTGCTGGTGCAAGTGCATATCCAAGACAAATTGATTGGAAGCGATTTAGAGAGATCGCTGATTCAGTAGGCGCTTTGCTTATGGTTGATATGGCTCATTACTCTGGTTTGATTGCTGGTGGTGTATATCCTAATCCATTGCCATGGGCTGATGTAGTTACATCAACAACTCATAAGACTTTACGAGGTCCAAGAGGTGGTGTTATACTTTGGAATGATTCTAGTTATAGTAAACGTATTAATGGAGCGATCTTTCCTGGTACTCAAGGTGGACCACTAATGCATATCATTGCAGCTAAAGCTCAGTGTTTCATTGAGGCTAGTGCTGATGATTTTATGTACTATGCTAATGATGTTATTGATAACGCCCAAGCTATGTGTAAAGTCTTTGAAGATCGTGGATTTCCGGTTCTTACTGGTGGCACTGACAGTCATATCATCTTAATGGATTTAAGCAATAGTAAACACAGTGGCCGAGAAGCTGCTGACTTGCTTGAAGAAGCTGGTATTACTGTAAACAAGAACGGTGTTCCAAATGATCCTCGGCCATTCATGGAAACAAGTGGTATCCGATTAGGTACCGCAGCAGAAACTACTCGCGGTCATAACGAAGCTTGGTTTCACGAACTTGCAGAACGAATCGTAAAGATTCTATCATAGGGGACTTATGCCAACTTATACTTACAAATGTGATAAGTGCGATCATCAGTTTGACCAGATTCAAAAGATAACTGCTGATCCGCTTAAAGCATGTCCAAGTTGTAAAGATGAAAAACTAAGGAAGATTATCACTAGCGGTGGTAACTTCTCACTTAAAGGAAAAGGCTGGTTCAAAAGCGGTGGCTACTAAATTACATAAATAACTCTATATTCAAGTTTTATGGAGTTAGCATGTGGTTTTATAATGGCGAGGAATTTACCTCTGAGATGATTGAAGATTGGATTGGGTTTGTTTATTTGATTACAGATAAATCTAACAATATGAAATATGTAGGTAAGAAGTTACTTACTCGTGTAGCAAAACTACCACCGCTCAAGGGCAAGACAAGAAGAAGGCACGTAGTAAAAGAAACCGATTGGAAGAAATACTATGGGTCTTCTGAAGCTGTAAAGTTAATGATTGAAGAAAAAGGTGTAGACAATTTCCACCGCGAAATTTTATATCTGTGTACTTCTAAAGGGCAACTAGGATATCTAGAAGCTAAGTATCAATTTGTTAATGATGTACTATTAAGGGACGACTATTATAACGGAATAATTCAGTGTAAGATCCATCGCAATCATGCTAAGAGTCTAATTGGCTTAAATATGGATTGGATTGAATTAAACGAAAATAAAGGTTGACAACCAAGTGATTTAGTGTTATATTAGATATAGTAACAAATTATCTATCCATGGAGAATAGTATGATGAACGTAACACGTAAAAGTGTTTTAACTGGCAAAGTTAGAACTAAGAACATCGCTCTAAAAGCTGAAGATCTTAAGTTGTACGAAGGCGGTTCAGTTTCTATTAATGATGCTATGCCATATCTTAACTCGAGTGATCGTGAATTTATTATGGTAGGTATAACTAATAGAGAATGGCGAGATGCGTTCTCAGCTGATTTGAAAGAAATTGTGAATGATCGCTTTGGAGGTAATTCTTGATAGTACTATTTAATGGTCCACCTGGCAGTGGAAAAGATCATGCTGCAGATTACTTTAAGCAACAAGGCTTCAAACACCTGTCGTTTAAATATCGTTTATATGAAGAAACTATTAAGTACTTCAATGTAGATAAAGAATGGTTTATGGAACGATATGAAGATCGCAGCTTAAAAGAAGTTCCTACTTATCTCCTCGGAAACATGTCTTGCCGTGAAGCAATGATTTATGTTTCTGAAACTAAAATAAAGCCACGTTATGGTCTCGACTACTTCGGTAAGTTAGTAGCATCTGAAATAAGCAAAGGTTTTAACTATTGCATATCAGATGGTGGGTTCATTGACGAATTAATTCCAGTGGTTGAAGCGGTGGGTAATGAAAATTTCCGCCTAGTACAACTTACTCGTGAAGGACATGATTTCTCAACCGATTCTCGCAGGTACTTCGATGGTCATATGACTAAAGAATATGTACTAAATAAAGAGACAGATATTGAAATTAAGTATGTACTTCCTCACAAGTTTGATGTAATATCATATAGAATCCACAACAACTCTACTGTTGCAGATTTTAACGATGTGTTACAAGACCTCTATGAAAATGAAATAAATATAAATGTTAAACGTGAAATAGGAGCTATACAATGATTGATCAACCAATACTTAAATCTGCTTTGCAGGAAGGTCTTTGCACCGTTACCTTTACAAAAGTAAATGGCGATGAGCGTGTAATGACATGCACTACCAAGGCCGATCTTCTTCCACCAGTTGTTGAAGTCGTTCTTGCTGAAGGCCAAGAGCCTAAAGCGAAGAAAACCCCTAACCCAGATGTTATGGCGGTCTATGATACACTAGCTGAAGGCTGGCGTTCATTCCGTTGGGACTCTGTTAAGTCTTATACATTGGAGCAATAAATGAGCATGATCTATAAAGGTGCGGTTGTTGAGACCGAACTTTCTAAAAACTCTCAGGGTGGGACAGAGCAGATGCGAAAGCGTCTGCTCGACAACGTTTCAGCTGAGTTACTTGAAGGTTACGCAATTCACTTTTCGCGCCCTAGAGAAATTCCAAGTGATGTGAAAAACATCATGTACTGTCACGATCTTGCTGAAGATCCTGAAAACAAAGTATTGCAAGATAGCGGTTGGAAAACATTCGACCACTTCGTCTTTGTATCTGCTTGGCAACGTGATCAATATATTACGTACTTTCAAATTCCTTATTCAATGTGTTCTGTTATTCCTAACGCTATTGAAAAACGATATGAAGCGGAAGAAAAGAATACTGAAACTGTTCGATTCATCTATCACACTACTCCGCACCGTGGATTAGAGCTTTTAGTACCAGCATTTGATGCGCTTAGTAAAGAGTATCCGAATATTCATCTCGATGTCTATTCATCGTTTGCTATCTATGGTTGGGCAGATCGTGATGATCCGTATGTACCATTGTTTACAGAAATCCATAATCATCCAAAAATGACTTATCATGGATCTGTACCTAACGAACAAGTACTAGCAGCTCTAGATAAAGCACACGTATTCTTGTATCCAAACATTTGGAAAGAAACATCGTGTATTGCATTGATTGAAGCTATTAGAAGTGGATTGGTATGTATTCATCCAAACTATGGAGCATTGGGAGAAACAGCGGCCAACGCGTCTATAATGTATGATTATGATGAAGATCCTACACGTCATGCAAGTATGGCGTACGGCATTGGTAAAAGCTTATTAGAAGCACAGAAAAATGATCCAATGTTCCTTAATCGGTTTACCCGCTCAGATCGTTTTGGTCTGGTCCCTAATGACATCACTACTTTTGCAAATCTATGGACTAAACTCCTTAGAACAAAAGCTAGTACAACATAAAGGTTGACAATTGAGTCTACATGGTGTATAATAGATCATGTAGACAAAATTAAATAATGGATAAAATAACATGGCAATCTTAGTAGACTATAATCAAGTTATCCTTGCTTCGCTTTTTGCAAGCATTGGTAATCATACCGACGTGGCAGCTGATGAAAATATCATCCGTCATATGTTCTTAAACTCAATACGTTCTAATCGCAAAAAGTTTGGTGCAGAATATGGCGAGATCGTTATCTGTGCTGATGGCAAAAATACATGGCGCAAGGCAGCGTATCCGTATTACAAAGCTAATCGTAAAGCAGGTCGTGATAAATCAGGTATGGATTGGCCCGCTCTATTTACAATCATGAGTAACATACGTGAAGAAGTTGCAGAGATATTTCCTTATAAAGTTATTCACATGGATCACTGTGAAGCTGACGATATTATCGGTGCAGTAATTCATGATAATGGAACTGAATTGAATATGGGTGCTGAGAAGTTCCTTATTCTTTCTGCTGATAAAGACTTCATTCAATTGCAAACTTATGCTAACGTAGATCAATATGATCCAATTCGTAAGCGTTGGTTGCGCAATGATCAGCCTGCTGCTTACCTTGAAGAGCATATTCTTAAAGGTGATACTGGTGATGGTGTCCCAAACATCTTATCTCCAGATAATTGTTTAGCAGTTGGCGAGCGTCAGAAAGCTATGACACAAAAGCGTCTTGCACTTTACAAGCAAGGTACTGAAGTAATGGATGAAGAAACACTACGTCGCTTCTACCGCAACAAAATGATGATTGATCTTACACAGATACCACAAAACTATGTAGATCAAATCCTCGAAAAATATAACGAAGAGAAAACTGTTGGACGTCAACATTTGTTCAACTACTTCGTTACTAAGAAGCTCAAGCACCTAATTACAGATATACAGGATTTTTAAGATGGCAGTTAAAATATCAATTACTGAGATAATCAGAGGGGCAGCTGCACAGAAATCAACTAAAGATAAAGTTGCATTTTTGCAAGCTAACGATAATCAGCCATTGCGAGTTGTGCTATCATATACATATGATAATAATATTGAATTTCTGATTCCAAACACTCCACCCCCGTGGGACAAAAATGAATTCGAAGACGAAGCAAAAGCTCTATTATATAGAGAAGCGCGTCGGCTTAGAATATTCATTAAAGGTGGTGGGTATGATACTTTGAATCAAATCAAACGCGAAACACTGTTTATTCAGCTTCTTCAAGATGTTGATAATGATGATGCAGAAACACTTGCATGGATGATTACTAAGAAACCTTTTAAAGGTTTATCTCTGAAGACTATTAACGAAGCTTTTCCTGACTTAATCCAATCGTAATAAGGACGTACTAAAATGAGTAAGAACCGCATCAAAAAATTCCGTGAGACTTGGGAAGATGATGAATGGGGCAACGATTCCGAAAAATCATCTAAAGACAAGAAGAAGCGCGATCGTAAAGATGCGCGGAAACATAAGCTATCTGACCGCTGGTTTGATGACGATATGAAAATAAAGCGCTCTAAAGAGTAAAAACTTGTAATTAAATGAAAATAAGTGTTGACAACGGCACTGTTTCCTGGTATAATAGATATAAGAAATGAGGAAAGAAGCTAGTATGAAATCAAGTTAAAAAACTTGAAATTAAATGAAAATAAGTGTTGACAAACGTTTCATACTAGGTTATAATAGTCTTATAAATTAAACATAAACCAAAGGAATACATCATGACTAAGTTCGCACAGTTTGACAAAGCAACTCTTAAAGCTCTTCGTTCAGAAATGCAAGAAGTAATGAACAAATATGCTGTTAAGGCAAATCTTGAGATTGCAGTTGGTAACATGTCCTACTCGGATGCTGAAGTTACTATCAAGGTAAATGCCAAAGTTAAAGGTGTTAAAACACGTACTGACGCTATTTTGGAAAGTTCTGCAAAAATGCTTGGAATTACAAAGTTTGTAAATGCTAATGGCGATAAGCTTACCGGCTACAACACTCGCTCACATAAGTATCCTTTCCAGTACACGTGTGGTACTACTGGTAAAAACTACAAATGCGGTGATATGCAAGCAAAGCGCAAGTTTGGTTAATAATGAGGGGATTCTTCGGAGTCCCCTTAATTCGTTATATGAAAAGAAAGAGATAATATGAGTTTAAGTGAAAAAGTAATTGTAACAGACGTAGATGGCGTACTCCTTGATTGGTTGTACTCTTTTACGAATTGGATGAAGAAGCACGGCTTTGAAGTCGTTGAAGGTGGAGAAGATTCGTACGACGTATCTATTCGCTATGGTTTAGGTAAAGTAGAAAAAGATCGTTTAGTACGTATGTTTAATGAATCTGCATGGATTCGTAAGCTACCACCTCTTCGTGATGCTATCAAATATGTTCGTAAACTACATGAAGAACATGGATATGTTTTCCGTGTATGTAGTTCTTTAAGTAATGATTACTACGCACAACATTTACGTACTAAGAACCTTATCGAAATGTTTGGTCCAAGTGTTTTCGAAAGCTTTGAGTATCTCGATACTGGTGCTGATAAAGATGAAGCATTAGAAAAATACCGAGATAGCGAATGTTGGTGGATTGAAGATAAGCCAGAGAATGCTGATCTAGGTCTTAGTCTAGGTATGGAATCAATCTTAGTAGCTCACGATTTTAATAAAGACTATACAGGTGATGCTCCACGAGTTAAAAATTGGAAACAAATTTATGAAATAATTGCCGGTTAATAGGCTTTCAAACGCGCTGAGATTATAAATATACGTATAATACAGCCACTTAAATCTAACATTTAAAGCTAACTCTTATGTATTATGGGTTGGCTTTTTTTATATTATTAAATAGGAGAATGTATGCCCATTTATACATTTCAAGATAGTACTATTGAAGACAAATCAAATGATCGTATAGAGCTTTCTATGCGTATCGCAGAGCTCGACGACTTCAAGCTCAACAATCCCCACCTAAAACAACTAATTGTCAGCCCACCATCAATTGGTGACGCCCACCGTCTCGGTCTTATAAAGCCCGATGAAGGTTTTCGTGATGTCCTCAGAAACGTAAAACACCACCATAAAAAGGATAATATCAATACATGGTAAAAAACGCGTACTGATAATAGATTATCCTTTACAACAGGAGAGTTCAATGGCAGCTAAACAGCGAAGATTATCCCGTAGAGAAAAGCAACGTGCAGAGAGAGACCAAGATCACTTGGTTACCATTCTAAATAACAATTTTGGAATGCGACAAATACGACCACTCACGCCAACACAAAGTGATATGTTCGACTCTTACAAAGAAGGTTTTAATCTTGCGGCAATTGGAACAGCAGGCACAGGTAAAACAATGTGCGCTATGTATTTAGCATTAAACGATGTATTAAAAAAGGGAGGTTTTGAAAGAATAATCATTATCAGATCTGCAGTTCAAACACGCGAGCAAGGGTTCATGCCAGGAACCAAAGAGCAGAAGGAAGCTCTATATAGTGTTCCCTATTCAGATATTGTATCAGATCTATTCGGTAGAAAAGATGCATACAAGATTTTAGAACAAAAAGGAATGATTGAATTTATGACATCATCATTCGTCCGAGGATTAACATTCGACAATGCAATCATTATAGTAGATGAATGTCAGTCAATGACCTATCACGAGTTAGATACGATTATCACCCGTGTAGGCGAATCCTCAAAGATCATATTCTGTGGTGATACAAGACAGGATGATTTAGGTATTTCAAGGAATAGGTCAGATGTTTCTGGTCTTAGTGATTTCCTCAGAGTACTTAACAGCATTGAAAGTTTTGAAACAATCAAGTTCACCCCAGACGACGTTGTAAGGTCAGGACTCGTAAAAGAATATATATTAGCAAAGGAACGATTATTAGTCGCTGCTTAATAATATAGATAGCAACAGAGAATGGCCTTAGGGTCATTCTCACTTTTAAGAGGACAACAAAATGGCTTTCGTAACAACGAACATACATAGACATATCGGACACGCTAGTCCAACGCCAAACCCGTTTCATGTAACTCCATATATTGCTTCCCAAGTGTTAGTAACTGCTGGTGGCGCACCTGTAATTAGATTAGGTGACGGTACTGCTTGTGGTGACATGGTAGTTGGATGCTTACCACTAGTGACTATTGTTGGTCAGCCTGTACATAGATTAGGTGATGCAACCAGCGGACATCAATCTTGGCCGCCAAATGCTTCTGCAGGTGGACATCCACTGGTAAACGCTGGCTAACATGGCTAATCCAAACTACGCATTATTACTAGCGCAAATTGCTGCCGAAACTGATCCTACAATTAAGGCTCAGCTCGAAGCACAGTGCTATGTGTTTCTTGAACCTCTTACTGACGCTGAAAGAGAGCTGTTTGAGTTTACTGATTTTGATTATATAGAAGACAATCCAGGATACATTGAAGGTTTTGGTGTTGTACAACTGTATGTTACCGCAGATTATGTCGATGAAGGTTATATAAATACAATAGATGCAGACAACACTCCTTACTTTGCGATTGGTTATGCCGTCGCTGGCTACGTACAGAATGTTGACACAAATAACGAAAGCGGATACAGTTCATATGTTGGAGTGTACTTCAACGATAACGGGGAAAGAACGTAATGTCAATTACAAAAAGAAGCGATAAGGGATCAGCCCTAACATACAACGAGATGGATGCGAACTTCGATGCTATCGCTGAACGCACTAGTTCAACTGGATCTATTATAGTTCCTGCTGGCGATACTAGTAGCAGAGACACTTCTCCAGTTAACGGATATTTTAGATACAACAGCAGCCTTAACACATTTGAAGGATTTCAAAATGGTGCTTGGGGAGCGCTCGGTTCAGGCGGAGGCGGTGGAGGCGGCGGAGACGTAAACCAAAATGCTTTCAGCAGTGTACTAGTAGCAGGTCAAAATACAGTTTCTGCAGACGTAGCAACTGATTCTTTAACATTCGTTGCCGGCGCAAACATTACATTAACAACAGACGCTACAGGCGATAGCATTACTATTGCTTCTTCTGGTGGCAGTCAAGATTTTGCATATACAAGTTTAACAGGAACACCTACTGAATTCCCTCCAAGCGCACATAATCAACCTTGGTCAACCATTACAGCTACACCAACAACTCTTGCTGGATACGGTATTACTGATGGAGCAAGTGGTGTTCAAGGATTTACAGGAGCAAGTGGAACCGGTATTCAAGGTTTTACTGGTGGCCCTGGTCCTCAGGGTACAAACGGCATCGGTATTGCTGGTAACCAAGGATTCACTGGTATTCAAGGTGATCGAGGATTCATCGGCGAAGCTGGTGCACAAGGATTTCAGGGTGTACAATCGATTCAAGGAACTAAAGGCGATATTGGTAACGACGGCGGGCAAGGTACACAAGGATTTCAAGGTGTACAATCAGTTCAAGGTCTAACAGGTGCTGATGGAGCCGGTCCTCAAGGTCCAACAGGTGCTGAAGGTTTTGGTGCACAAGGATTTCAGGGTGTACAAGGATTGGCAGGAGAGGGTGTTCAAGGCGATACTGGTCCAGCAGGCTTTGGTTTGCAAGGTCTTCAAGGTTTACAAGGTGAACTCGGCCCAGTAGGACCATCAGGCGTAGGTACTCAAGGTTTATCTGGTGGTCCAGGAATTCAAGGACCAATTGGCGAAGACGGTGGAGACGGTCCGGAAGGCGCACAGGGGCCAGCAGGTTCTGTTCAAGGCTTACAAGGACATCAAGGTACTATTGGTGGATCTGGTATTGCTGGTAACCAAGGAACAACAGGTTCTGGTATTCAGGGTGATGCAGGCGGTGCCGGTGTTCAAGGATTTCTTGGTTTCCAAGGTTTCCAAGGTGTACAATCAGTTCAAGGTCTATCCGGTCTTGGTATTCAAGGTACTCAAGGATTCATAGGCAATCAAGGTACTATCGGTGAAACTGGTGAAGATGGTGTTGGCCAACTTGGATCTCAAGGTACTCAAGGATTACAAGGATTTGACGGCATTACCGGCTTGCAAGGTGTTCAAGGTTTCCAAGGTGATCTAGGAGTACAAGGAAACGAAGGATTTCAAGGATTTGACGGCAATCAAGGTACAACAGGACTTGGCGATACTGGTATTCAAGGCCAGCAAGGTACATTTGGTATTCAAGGATTTGACGGACCATCAATACAAGGTCTAACAGGTGCCACTGGTATTCAAGGTCTAACAGGTGGTACTGGCGGAACTGGTATTCAAGGTCTACAAGGTTTGCAAGGTACAGACGGCGTTGATGCAACTGGTATACAAGGTTCAAACGG
>TARA_B110000967_G_scaffold72663_1_pt1 | contig 10853 bp, 10 predicted proteins | sample TARA_B110000967 | Tara Oceans TARA_B110000967 (sample SAMEA4397903) | marine metagenome | biome: Polar Biome; feature: [DCM] deep chlorophyll maximum layer (ENVO:01000326); material: water (ENVO:00002006), including particulate matter (ENVO:01000060) such as... | depth 35 m
ACCAAGAAAAACCAGATTTTATCTACTATTTATGTGGAGTAGATGTAATAGAAACTGATACATTAGGAAAACTTGCTTTAACCATAGATGGCTGTAAAGAACGAGATCGATTCGTTTTACAAACCTGTTTTGATTATACAATTCCTGTGATGTGTTCTATGGGAGGTGGGTATTCTAAAAATGTAAATATTATTGTGAATGCACATGCAAATACCTTTCGAATGGCGCAAGAAATTTATTTTTAGCTATTAATCTATTCTTATTAAACTACTTAAAACTCTCTTTTACCTATTTTATTAAGAATATCCGGACACATAAAAAATTTATTGTTTTCTGTGATAAACATTATATGTATTGCTTGTTTTTTTAAATAAATATATACACACATTACTTTTTTTGTTTTAATTTCTAAATGTTTTTTGTGTTTTTGTTTATACCAAAAAACAGGTATGCAAAATTTATTTGATTTTTACGAAATTTCACTAGCAAATACCTCTTCTTATGAGAGATATTTATGAGATAAAATAGATTGGTCTAATAGACTAATCCCTATAAAGTGCGCAAGAGGTTCAGATAAAACAACTATTTTATTACAACAAATCAAGTACAAACTCAGTTCTAAAGACATTGCTTTATACACTTCTTTAGATGATTTATACTTTTTAGAAAACACAGTAGTTAGCTTGGCAAAAGAATTTGTACAACAAGGTGGTACAAATTTGTTTTTAGACGAAGTTCATAAATACCCGAATTGGTCCCGTGAAATAAAATTGATTTATGACCAATTTCCAAGATTAAAAACGGTATTTACCTCGTCTACTATGTTAGAAATTTACAAAGAAGAATCTGATTTAAGCAGAAGAGCCGTTTCTTATTTTTTAAAAGAATTATCTTCTAGAGAATTTACTTATTTTGAAAAAAATTACACTTCCAACATATTCTTTAGAAGAGATTTTAAAAAACCACAAAGAAATAGCAAGAGAAATAAACTTAAAACTACCAGCGCCAATTAAAGAATTCAAAAACTATTTAGAATACGGTAATTACCCTTACTTTTTAGAAAATAAAAAAAGTTACTTCATTAAACTGACCTAAACGATTCAATTAATTTTAGAATCTGATTTAAGTGCTAGTGAAAATATAACGTATGAAGATGGTAGAAAAATTACTAGTTGCCATTGCACAAAATGTTCCTTTTACGCCAAATATTTCTAAATTAAGCGAACGTTTAGGAATGTCTCGCGTATTTTTAATCAATGTTATAAAATTGCTCAACAGAATAGATTTAGTGATGGAAGTATACAAACCAACAAAGAGCATTGGCGCATTAACCAAACCAGAAAAATTGTATTTAAACAACACCAATTTAATGTACGCTTTAACGCCAAAAAAAGTAGAAATTGGCACATTAAGAGATGATATGGATGTTGGTGGCTTAAATATAATTCCGCTGTATGTATTAGTATTCACGTATTGAAATAAAAGACTTAAGACCAACGTTTCACCATAAGACAAAAAGACTCGGGACTTGAGTTTATTTATTTCAGAAAAATTTAAAACTAAATTCTAAAAAAGTTGCTTAAAAACTCAAATAAAAAACTATTTTTATAGCTTCAAAAATCATATTATGTTCAAAAAATTAATCCCTTTATTATTCATAGCCGTCTTATTTAACAATTGTAAAAATGACGAACTGGGAACATTAAATACATCTAATTATTCAGATATCATCAATCAAGAATTTACGGGAAATTTAGCTTTTGAAACGACTTCTTTTGTTGAAAAATATTGGCGAGTTGTCGGGAATACTGGGTTTAATAAAAGTATTTATAAAATTGCTGAAGAATTAGAAAAAGTAGGGTATATTTTAGAGGAAAAGGCATCAGAGGAAGAGGTTCTGACCTATAGAATAGAAAAGCGTCCGCTTAAAAATCCAACTTGGGAAGCTGTAAATGCTTTGGTTAGCATCAACAATGAAAAAGAACCATTATTGCAACATGCATTCAACAGAAACATGATTGCTTTAAATTCTTACAGCACTCCAAAAGAAGGAATTTTAGCAGAAGTTATCTATGTAAAAGACATCAAGAATATTGCTAAAATTGATGTAAAGGGCAAAATAGTTTTTGCAGAAACGAATCCTTCTAGAATTTATAACGCTGCAATTGTTGCTGGAAAAGCAGCAGGAATTATGACCTATAATAATCCTGATTATTTACAACCAGAAAAAAACACAACGTCCATTCAGTTTCGCTCAATTCCCCATGATTCTATTCATAAACCTTGGGCAATTGCCATGTCTTTTGCAGCAAAAGAACGTTTAAAAAAATCTTTAGAAAAAGGTAAAACGATCTTAAATGTAAAGGTTGAAACCAATATTTATCCTTCAGAAGAACTCACGATTATAGCAGAAATAAAAGGAAATGAAAAACCAAAAGAACGCTTGGTTTTTAGCGCACATGTTCAAGAGCCTGGTGCGAATGACAATGCCACTGGAGTTGGTGTTGCACTTGAAATGGCTTTATTAACTGCAAAATTTGTAAAGCAAAAAAAATATCAACCAAAAAGAACGTTAACCTTTTTATGGGGAGATGAAATTATATCTACCAGAAGATATGTACAAGAAGATGCTATTAGAGCCAAAAACATTAAATGGGGAATTTCTCTTGACATGGTTGGGGAAGATACCGAGAAAACAGGCGGAACTTTCTTAATTGAAAAAATGCCCGACCCTAGTGCAATTTGGACGCGAGGAAACGACAAGCACACAGAATGGGGCGGTTCTAAAATGCGTTTAGATCAGATGAAACCTCATTATTTAAATGACTTTTTAATTGATAAATTCAAAGCACAAGGAAAAAGAGCCAATTGGGTTGTGAGCACGAATCCATTTGAAGGAGGAAGCGATCACGTTCCGTTTTTAAGAGAAAATATACCAAGTGTTTTATTTTGGCATTTTACAGATCAATTTTATCATACAGATAATGACAGAATCGACAAGGTTTCTAAAACGACTTTAAAAAATGTAGGAATCACTTCATTAATTGCAGCGTATACTTTGTTAAATGCTGATGAAAAAACTGCAAAATCTATTATTGTTGATTTAGAAAAAGCGGCTGTACATCGGTTGAATGAGGAATTGAAACAGAGTAAAATTGCGCTCAATAAAGGAGATTCATTAGCAACACAAATCGAGATTATTACTACTTGGAAAGATTGGTATAAAAAATCTTTTGCAACAACTTTAGACATCGTTTCTCATGAGCAACTCATCAACAAAGAAATTGAAAGCGCTCAAAACTTAATCGATTCTATTTCATCAACTATACTAAAAGAGCTTCAGAATAAAAAATAAAAAAAAGCTTTTTTAAACTTTTCAGTTACTTATTAGTCTAAACCACCTTTTCTATTTGGAGATCTTTGTGTTGGCCATGTTTGCTGTTTTCCTGTTCTTGAATTTACAGGTAAAATAATTTGCTCTCTTGAGGTTCTTTCTGGATCTTCACTCGCCATATATGCTAAAATTGCAGTTAAAATAGCATTATTTCTAACATCATCAAACACTATTTTATCATAGGTATCTCTATTGGTATGCCAAGTATAATTCCAATAAGACCAACTTAAAGAACTCAAACTAAATCCGGGAGCACCTGCTGCAACAAAAGCTGCATAATCAGAACCTCCACCACTTGGACTTCCAGGAAAAGTAGTTTCTATATGCTTGGTAATATCTTCTGGCACTGCCGCAAGCCATCTTCCTAAATAATCATAAGAATGTAAAAATCCTTGCCCAGAAATTTTAACAACACGGCCCGTTCCATTATCTTGGTTGAACAATGCTTGTATGTTTTTTACGATCTCTGGATGATCTTCTACAAAAGCTCTAGAGCCATTTAAACCTTGCTCTTCACTTCCCCAATGACCAACCAAAATAGTTCTTTTTGGGTTTGGATACATTTTCTTTAAAATACGCAACGCTTCCATCATCACTAAAGTTCCTGTTCCATTATCTGTTGCACCTGTTCCTCCATCCCAAGAATCAAAATGAGCAGAAAGAATTACATATTCATCTGGTTTTTCAGTTCCTTTAATTTCAGCAATCGTATTAAAAGTAGGTACTTTTCCTAATTCTTTAGATTTTGCAACAATATGAATTTGAGGTTTATCGCCATATTCTACCATTCTATACAACATTCCATAATCTTCTAATTCTAAATCTACTGTTGGAATTTTTTTAGTCCCCGAGCTAAAAATTTTATTAACACCAAACCCTTTAGACCAGCTTGAAGCTATAAGAGCAGATGCACCAGCCTCTTCTAGTGCAGAAATAATGGAGTAGTTATACCCTGTATTTTCAATATTTTGTTTCCAAGCCTTTACTTGCTCATCCCGCTCTTTTTTCATTTTTTCAAAAGATTCTTCCGTCGCAAATTCTTCCCAATTATAATCAGGTCTTCCGGTAGGCTGTTTCATAGACATCATAACAGCTTTTCCTTTAATTGTTGCCAACCATTTTTTAAATTCAGCTTTATTTTCTACGGTTGGTAAAACAACCAATTCAGCTTTTACTCCTGTATCCGAAGTAGCAGCACTCCAAGCCAATTGCGTACCTTTTAAAGATTGAGTTCTTGGATATATCATATCTAAATGCGTAATTCCACGTTCCCAACCGCGCCATTCGCCCCACTTTTCATTTCGTGCAGAAATTCCCCAAGAATCATATTTTGCAACCGCCCAATCATTTGCTTGTTTCATTTGTGGAGTTCCCACCAACCTTGGACCAATTACATCCATCAATTCATGACCTAATTCTTTTAACTTTGAATTTTCATTAGCTTCTTTAATAATTCCTTCTATGATCGCATCTTTTTCTTGGGCGATCAATACAAAGGATGATAAAAAAAAGAAAAGTGTAATTTTAAAATGTTGTTTCATACTATTCATTTGTTTAATCTTTTAATTATTTTAAATTGATTCATTAATGATTTTTTTAGACATGTTTACCAACTTCAAAACCATGTTTTCCTAAAAACTGATTACCACTATCTATGGCATCTTCCTCGAGAGTTGTTCCCATAGAATCGTTCCATCTATTCAAATAACCAAAAAGAGAAATTACACCTAACATTTCTACAATTTCGCCTTCGTCCCAATATTTATATAATTCTTCTTTGATCTTTGCATCCACAGCATTTGGCAACATGGAAGCCGCTAAAGAAAAATCTAAAGCTGCCCTTTCTGCATCAGAAAAAGCTCCATGCGTTTTGTATTCCCAAATATTATCTAATTGCTCTTGCTCTGCTCCATACCGCTCGGCAGCTCTAATAGCGTGTGCCTGACAATACCGGCACCCTGTTGCGTTGCTAGAAACCCAGGCAATCATTCTTTTTAAGGCAGAGGTTACACGCCCATCATTTGCCATGACTGCTTTGTTTAAATTAATAAAAGCTTTGGAAATTGCAGGTCTTCTTTGCATGGTTAAAACTGAATTTGGACAAAACCCTAAAGTTTCATTAAAAAATTCTGCCAATTCTTTAGTTTCTAAATCATGTTCTGCTGAAAGCGGTGTTACTAATGCCATATTTTTTATTTTCTTATTAAACTAAAACTTCCTATTTTCTCTATTAAAAAGCCGTTTATATCTGTTAAAGTCACTTTAAACCAATAACTATTTGAAGGTAAAATTCTACCCTGATAATTGCCGTTCCAGCCTTCACTGTTTTCATCAAACCGGAAGAGTACGATACCAAATCTGTTATAAATCAAAATATCTGATGCCGTATAAAACGTTTTATCAAATCCTGTTATTTTCCAAAAATCATTATTACCATCGCCATTAGGTGTAAAGAATCTTGGATATGCTAAAATTGAAAACACATACTTTTCTGTGCCACAACCACCTTTATCTTTTATTAATAAAGTATGCATTCCCGTTGATAAATTTTCAAAAAAACCATCGTCTTTATAAATCCCAAATTCATAATCTAAAGCGAATTCGTAATCACCATTTCCTAAATTAGGATTTGCAACCTGAATGGAATTATTATCAGCATCACTGGTAATAATTACATCTTCTTTTGTAATTGTTGCTTTTTCAGAAGCTCTTACAATAATCGTTTGTTCTATAGATTCACAGCCAGCTCTAGAAATTGCATTTACAGTATAAGTGCCTGTACCAATAACATTTATAGTACTAAAATCTCCTGCAATAATATTCCCTTCTTTTTTCCAAACATAGGTATAATTTCCTGAAGGATTGATAGTTTCTAAATCTACAGAAGCAATATCTTCACATAAAACAAAAGTATCTTGAACTAAATCAAATTCAGGAGCTGTATCATCTATAACGGCAATTACCTCGGTTCTTAACGAAGAGATACAATTACCTGTATTTGCCAACACATAATAACTTGTAGTTTCACTTAATAGTGGTGTTTCAAAAGTTGGTCCTTTACCTATGGAGTTTATACTCGTTAAAGAATCATACCAATAGACACTTCCAAAAGAAGCTGTTGCAGATAAACTTGCTGTGCCAGAACATATTAAATCGTCTGTAGTATTGGTGATTGTTGGTCTTGGTGTTACTAAAACATTCACTGCTGTTCTTGGATTTGTTGTACATCCATTCACAGAAACCGTTGCATAAAAAGTTGTATTTGTATTTAAAACGGGTGTTGTATAAGAGACTCCTTTTGCTAATTCTGTCCCGCCTGTTTCAGAATCAAACCAGAGGATTTCACCTTCACTTGACGCCGCTGAAATTGTTACCGGGCCAGATTCGCAAATAGTTCCTATTATTATATCTGTAATTTCAGGAATATAAATACTTGCAGTTGCAACTATACTTAAAGGCGGATCGCTAGGAATTCCATATTCTACTATGTAACCTTTTGGATGATAAGGCCCAGGAGAATCTCCAGGATTTGGTAAATCATTCCAAGATCCACTAATACCGATGGATGGATCTGTAATATGTGCATAATCTTCATTACCCCCTCTGTCATTTGGTTCATTATTATTCCAAAAAGCAAAGTTTGGTGTGGTACCATTTCCTTGTCCTCTCCAAAAAACAGTTCCTGTTTCTGGACCCGTAACCCATTTCCATTCGCCTTCTGTTTCTTGATCACTTCCCCCAATCCAACCTGCTCCAGAAGCCTGTTTACCTGCAAAATCGGACTCTTCTTTACTTGTTAAAGTTGCTAAATACCCTTGCCTGCCATTATAAAATAGCCTTTCTGCTGCATCCCTTGCATTTGACCAAGTAATTCCTAAAGATGGAATAAACTGATAAAAGTTATTTGTTAACAGTAAATAATTAGCATCATCTACTGATAAAGAAAATGTTTTTTCTGAAACGACATTTGTTGTCGTTGTCAAAAAAACAACCTCTTTTACTGCATTTTCTAAATCTGATAGTAAAATTTCATTCGTGTTTAAAGGGACTAGTGTTAGTTTGCCTTCCGTAATATTCCAATTTTGGGTAATTGTTGGATGATTTCCTCTCAATTCTAATCGGTCAAAATTAAACTGATAACCAGAAGAAATTTGGATAAAAAAGGCATCAATACCTGTATTATCGTCATCTTTAATCGTAAAACCTGTAACAATGTTTATAGGGCTGTCGGTGCAAAAAGGTTGCCTTCCTTGCGCCGTAATTGATGGTGGAAAAGCTGTCTGCGAATGACATAAAGATCCCAACAACAACAAAAAGAGTGTTATAAGTTTTAATTTAATTTGCAGAGATTTATTCATTTTAACGACTTCTTACTTTGTGTTTTCCTATTTTTGTTTAAAAGCACAAAGTAAGACTTCAATTTTTAAAAAATTATAAATTATGGTTAAAAATATCGTGACGACAAAATGGACGCAAAAATCACAATTTGAAACAGATAATCCAAGCGGACATGAACTTACCATGTTTGACAAATCTCAAGACAATGGAGATGTTGTTGGCTTTGCTCCAAAAGCATTATTACTCTCTTCTTTAGCAGGTTGCTCTGGTTTAGATGTAGTTTCATTATTAGAAAAAATGCGCGCTGATGTGGCTGATTTTAAGATTGAAGTTACGGCAGAATTAACAGACGAACATCCTAAATTTTATAACAAAGTAAAAGTGGATTATCATTTTACGGATCGTGATTTGCAACCAGAAAAAATTCAAAAAGCAGTAAATTTATCGGTAACAAAATACTGTGGTGTCATGGAAATGTTTAGACAATTTGCAACAATAGAAATTGAAATTCATTTGCATACGCTATAATACTGAACTAAACTCCAAAAAAAACTGCTATGAGATGGACTTTAAAAACAAAACCCGAGGAAGAAAAACGATACAAATTAGCGAAAGATCTTCAAGTTGATGCCGCAATAGCGTCCATTCTTTGTCAGAGAAATATTGAAACCTTTGAGGATGCTAAAAATTACTTTCGCCCCAGTTTAGAAAACATTCATGATCCTTTTTTAATGAAAGATATGGATGTTGCAGTTGCGCGAATTGAAACGGCAATTTCGAACAACGAAAATATTTTAATTTATGGAGATTATGATGTAGATGGCACCACCGCTGTTTCTTTAGTTTCATCCTACTTAAAAACAATTTACCCCAATATAGCCACCTACATTCCTGATCGATATGCGGAGGGTTATGGTATTTCTTATCTAGGAATTGATTTTGCTGAAGACAACGCCTTTTCATTAATTATTGCATTAGATTGTGGTATTAAAGCCCTTGAAAAAGTTACGTATGCCAAAGAAAAAAATATCGATTTTATTATTTGCGATCACCACAAACCTGGAAAAGAGATTCCGAAAGCAATTGCCGTTTTAAATGCAAAAAGAGAAGATTGTACCTATCCTTTTGATGAATTATGTGGCTGTGGTGTTGGGTTTAAATTGATACAAGCTTTAGGCGTTTCTAGAAACCAAACGATTGAAGATTTCGTGCCTTATTTAGATTTAGTGGCTACAGCAATTGCCGCAGATATTGTGCCAATGAATGGCGAAAATAGAATTTTAGCTTATTTTGGTTTACAAGTCATCAATCAAAATCCTAGAAACGGCATTAAAGCAATCATTCATCACATTAAAAAAACAGTACTTACCATAACAGATGTTGTTTTCATCATTGCACCTAGAATTAATGCTGCCGGAAGAATAAAACACGGTAATTATGCGGTTCAACTTTTAACAGAAATGGATTTTGAATCTGCTATTGAATTTGCCGCAGCCATAGAAATTTTTAATGCGGATAGAAAGGATTTGGACAAAAGAATTACTGAAGAAGCTTTAATTCAAATTATTGATCATAAAGAAGAAGAACGTTTTTCATCCGTAGTTTTTCATGAAGAATGGCACAAAGGCGTAATTGGTATTGTGGCTTCTCGATTGATAGAAAAATATTACAGACCTACTTTAGTCTTTACAAAAAGCGGTGATAAATTAGCGGCCTCTGCACGTTCTGTAAAAGGTTTTGATGTCTATAATGCACTCGAAGAATGTTCTGAATTTATAGAACAGTTTGGTGGTCATAAATATGCTGCGGGTTTAACGTTATTGCCTGAAAATTATGAGAATTTCAAGAATAAATTTGAAGAAGTTGTTGAAAGAACCATTGATAAAAAATTATTAACTCCAGAAATTGCGATTGATGCAGAAATTGAGCTTTCTGAAATTACACCCAAATTTTTTAGAATCCTTCAGCAAATGGCGCCTTTTGGTCCCATGAATATGAAACCTACTTTTAAATCTACTTGTGTTCGAGATAATGGTTATGGCAAACAAGTTGGTGCAGATAAAACACATTTAAAATTGAATGTATTTCAGGGTGATAATAAAAATAATTACAACGCTATTGGTTTTAATTTGGGGGATAAACTAGCTTTTGTTCAAAACGATTTTGATATTGTGTATTCTTTAGATGAAAACGAATGGAATGGACATAAATCGGTGCAACTGTTGTTGAAGGATTTGAAGTGATCTTATGAAATCTATCCACATAAAATTAAATGATTTAAAAGAGGTTACTAACTTTCTATTTGAGAGTAAATAATACTTCATCCAAAAATATCGCCAAACGGTAATTTAAATTTCAATAATTATTTTAATAGAAAATTTAGTGTAATTCTTGATATACAAATTTTAGTTTGGATGCTAAATCTTGTAAAAAAGGAACTCTTAAAGATGGCTTCAAACTGAAAGTTGTAAATTCAGTATTAGCATGGTCTGATATAAATAATATATCCTTAACAAGTGGTTTTGCAGTTTCAGAATATGCTTTCTTCGAAGGAGATGAAAATGATTCAAACAATGAATTAAATATTTTTAAAGAATTAATTGATTTTTATGAGCCTAATCAATTTAGTGACTAATAAAATAAATTCCAATATTTGAAATTAATACTGAATACAAAAAGCATAGTTTTGAAAACTTTGGTGAGTGTCATTTTAAAATGCACTATCTTGAAATGATAGAAATATCTCAACTATATTTAAATAATAATATTTCTACAATTGAAAAATTTGAAAAACTTTTTTTATGGAATTATAATAATATTCTAATTTGTAGATACACCATAATTTTTTCTTTGTTGTAATTTGGAAATAGAAGTAAAATTTAAAAAAAAATCAAAGTTAGTTTTCAAGACTTCGATAAAGCTTGTAAAAATCAAGCTTGGAACTTAACGTATTTATCTAATTGGACTGCTCTTTGTTCTTATGAAGAGGACACCAATGAAATTTATCTTTTCGCAACCCATAATGAAGAATTAAAAGAGTTTTTTACTAAAACAAATGATTTAAATCTAAACCTTTTTTTTTGAAGTTTACGGCAAACTAAAAGGAACTAAAATTATTGAG
>TARA_B110000967_G_scaffold18783_1_pt1 | contig 10849 bp, 10 predicted proteins | sample TARA_B110000967 | Tara Oceans TARA_B110000967 (sample SAMEA4397903) | marine metagenome | biome: Polar Biome; feature: [DCM] deep chlorophyll maximum layer (ENVO:01000326); material: water (ENVO:00002006), including particulate matter (ENVO:01000060) such as... | depth 35 m
AGGCAGTTGCAAGTATGATGACCTTTACATTGATTTTTAGATTGGTTTGTTCACTTTTTAGCCAGCCATTTTCTGAGTTTTAAATTTACCTAATCTAAATTTTACTCTGTGCTGTTTCTGCTTGACAAAAGCTGATTTAAATTACCGTGATTCTAAATATTTTCTTGCAAATACTGTTTTACCTGACTGGGTTAACTCGAAATACAGGTCATTTGAAATCGATTATTAGTTAATCCAAACGTTGAGCTACCTAGTAGGAGGTCTTTGTTTTCGGTTAAACTGCTTCAGTTTTTTTAGCTGTTCAGGACTAAGGCTGGGCTTTATGGATTCAAACATTTTGTTTCTTTCAAACTTCATCTGAGTATGATGGTCGTCTCTTATGGACTTCTGTAGTGAAAGCATAGAATCTAACTGGTGGAAGATCATTTTTTCTTGCACAATACTTAGCCCAATTCTCCTTGAGATAAATGCTCTTTCTAACTCAGTATTTTGGAGCATTTTTCTATGTCTGTTTATACGTTTGTTGGCCATCCTGCCTGCGGCAAAAAAGCCGATAGCAAATCCAGCTACCAGCATAGAGATAATAACTGTGAAAATTTTTATTTTGCTCATATTAGGGTATATCATTGTACTCTATTAGTGTTTCATTATAGAGACCTTCAGTGCCTAGGAAAGTGTCTATACTGAGCTGCCCCTCTAGTAGGTACGCAGAAACTATGCATAGCCCTACGGAGGCAACTGCTCCGAGAACAAACCATTTTGCAGCAGGCGAGTGGTCCTTTACGGCTTGAATGGCACACAGCACTGTGCTGCTAAAGTCACTGCTAAAGTTGTACTGCTGTTTTGTTAATAAGTGGTCAATGTTTTTCATACGCTAAATCCTGTTCTAAGTGTTTCTTTAGTTTATCTAATCCTCTTTTCAGTCTGGACAGGACGGTACCTTTTGGTATTTCTAGTAGTGTGGCAGTTTCATTTGTGCTGTAGCCTTGTATCATCCTAAGTATTACTACGAATCGGTGTTTATCGTCGAGCATCTGAAGAGCCATATTTACCAATTGTTTATTATCAAATGAATCTGAAGCCGTTTGAACCTTATCTGCCTTGCCTAAGTCCAACGATCTATTGGCAAAGCTTTGCTTTCGTTTCAGGTGATTAAGGCTTAGGTTTATAGCTATACGTGTGAGATATGTACTGAGTTTAGCCTCTTTTTTGAAAGAACGCATTGCTTTATAGAAGCGAATGAAAGTTTGCTGACCTATTTCCTGTGCTATGTCCATGTCTCCTACCATATTCATACTTGCTGTAGCTACTATTCTCTGGTGCCTTTCTACTAGGAGCTGAAAAGCTCGGTCATCGCCACTTATAGCGAGATCTATTAGTTGATAATCACTCTGATTTATAGCAAGCATTCTTGAGTTACATTCATTAGACAGAGGAGTATTGTATTTGATTTCGTAAAGGAGTATTCTTTTTTTGAAGTAGTCAGAAGAACAATGTGGTTACATCCAGCCCATCTCTACTTTAGTTTTCTTTCGCTTATTACAGGATTTTTTAGAGCATGCAGTTGCAGCTATGCTAATCACAAAGAGTAATAGAAGGAGTATGGCTTTTTGTTTTGTATACATGATGTCTTTTGTAATAACGCACAGTGTATTCCAATATTACACTCTTTTTAATGCATGATAGTATCTAGCAGGCACTTCTCCATTGGCTGCTTCTATATAGTCCTCATATGAGCAGGGGATGATTAAGTGCATCTTTTCATTTTCTGGATATCCAGGGTGCTCTACTTGCATCCACCATCTAGCAGTTCGTTTACTTTTCAAGAAAAGTAATGGGGTATCTTCGTGTACTGAAAAGTCACAGCGATACTTCACAAAATCACTATGTGAGGTAGGAGTGTCACCTACTCTGCAGAGCATACCGTCTATATAGTACCAGATCATCTGTGCTATCAGTTCTGAGGTAAGTGACGAGTCGTTTTTGGAATCAAAATAACCAAAAATGCCAAATGCTGTGTTTGCATCACTCATTCCGCTGTACCTCGCTAGTTGGCATGCCTCATCACTATTCAGCCCATTTGGTTGTAGTGCTTTCTGAGCAGGAGCCTCTGTATTTTTTATAGCATTGAGATTAAAAAGGACTAAATCAGAATTTCGGAGGTAGAGTTCGCTATCTTCTATTTTACTTTTTAATTGTCCAAGTCTCTGGTGACCAAAGTTTAGATTATCTAACATGTTCATAGCCTTAGGCGGAACATAATGAGCTTGAAAACCAAGAGCATTTAACTGACCTAGATAACTAGGATCTATGCTACATATTCTATTGAGTAGCTCATACTCTAGCAGCGGAAGGTGAGAGGATATAAGCGTAGCTTCCACTTGTTTTTCGTCCCCTTCAAAACTGCGATACATAGCTTCTCCTTGATTAGCGTCTGCACCCAGCACTATAATAGAGATTCCTTGTGTTCTGAGAGTTTTAGATATATGCTGTATCCCAGCATTAGTGTCTGTTGGCTTGTCACCAGTTAGCATATCACCTAAGTCTATAAGTTTATCCGTAAGTCTTGTGTGAGTTACCAGAGAGTATAGTGCTGCCCGAACGGCATTATACTGACCTAGCTCTTCTACTACGGTGAGCAGTGCTGTTTTTCCAGATGTGAGTTCAGGGAATGTAGTATCATACTTTTGTATGGTGCTACCTATCTGATAAGGTGCATATTCTTGAGATAAGCTAATTGGCGTGAAGTATTCCTCTAACATTAAATATATTCGTAGGTTACAAAAATAAGGTAAGCATAACGTGACTTTTGCCATAACTGGAGCCAATGGATTTTTAGGTGTACATATTATACATCATTTGCTAAAACAAAGGCATACAGTCCGTGCTATTACAAGACTCGGATCTTCGCTAGCTGAGTTTGATAAGGTCAAGGAATTTTATAAACTCGCACCAGAAAGCTATGCTATGTTGACTTGGCATGAGTGTGTTTTGTATGATACCGAAGGATTAGAAGAGGTATTTAGTGGGGTAGATTATATTATGCATCTGGCAGGTGTGATTTCATATCTTGGGAAAGACTTCAATAGACTTCTGGAGGTAAATCAACAATACACAGCAAATGTGGTCAATGTAGCCAAGGATGTAGGGGTGAAGAAACTACTATACTGTAGTAGTATAGCGGCTATAGCTAAGAGTGGCACAGAAGAGACAATAAGAGAGAATGCAGAATGGGATGACGAACTACCGCATAGTAACTATGGCTACTCTAAGCATCTAGGCGAGCTAGAGCTGTGGCGCGGTATGGATGAAGGACTAGCCAGTGTAGCTATTAATCCTGGTATAATCTTAGGTTACGGTGATTGGACTAAGGGAAGCAATAAACTCTTTGGCAATGCACAAAATGGATTTCCATTTTATAGCAATGGAATAACAGGATGGGTGGGAGTAGAAGATGTAGCTTGTGTAGCGATAAAACTGTGCATTTCAGATATAGTAGGAGAGCGGTATATCATTGTTTCTGAAAATAAGAGTTTCAAAGAAGTTGCGGACAGTATGACGACTGCTCTAGACACTAAAAAACCGTCTATAGAGATAAAAGGGTTACTCTACCAAATAGCGTATTATTTCGTGGCTTGTAAGGAGTTTATAGGATTGGGAGGTATGCTGAGTAAAGAGACGGTAAAAGCAAGTATCGCTGTGAATTATTTTGATAATACCAAAGTTAAAACTGCGTTGGATTTTGAGTTTGAGAATATAGATGCGGTAATTCGTAAGTCTGTGTAGAAAGCAAGTTCCTATAATAAAACCTCAAACCAAGAGGTATAATGTTCGTGGGGACACGAAGACATTCGGACGATATAATGGGATGGAAGGAGAAATATTCCTGAATGATGAAGGGTTGCTTGAGGGTATTCCGAAAAAAATTATAGAAAAAAATCCTTGCCGCACAGCGGAAAGGATTTTAAGTAGTTGTACTCGAATCAGCAGTTACTTATTCAGTAGCTTCTTCAGTAGCTTCTTCTCCTTCTAGACCAGCACTTTTAGCAGCTCTAGTTACTATACAAGATACGATAGAGTTATTTGGTGAATCTAGCAGTGTAAGCTTGTCTACGCTTATTTCCCCTACTTTCACACTTTTCCCTATTTCCAGGGTATCTAGGCTTACTTCTATAAATTCTGGAAGATCTGAAATAAGTCCAGAAACCATAAGTTTTTTAATTTTAACTTGTAGTTTACCACCACCTATTACACCAGGAGAACTTCCTACTACCTTTACAGGCAAGGCTATCGATATTGGGTTATCTGCATCTACTTCGTAGAAGTCAGCGTGTATAATATCTTCAGATACTGGGTGGTATTGTAGTTCCTGTACTTTAGCTAGTTTTACCATATCTCCCACAGTCACTTGTACTAGGTAAGTGTTTGGAGTAAATATTAAGTTCTTAAAATCTGCTTGGTATACAGAAAAATGGTGATTCTCACCTTTACCGTAAATGACGCAAGGTACTTTGCCTTCGCTTCTTACTTTTTTGGTAGCTGACTTTCCTAGTCCTTCTCTTGGGTCGCCTTTTAATGCAATTACTTTCATTTTTTTCTTACTATTAAATTCGTTGTTATATTAATTCTTGTTGGAATGAATCAGAAATATTAAATAATGAGCTGATGGATCCAAACTCACTCACACTTCTGATCGCATTGGCAAATAAGCGATCTACGCTTAGCACTTTTATTTTATTATAATTGCCAGGAACTAGAGGGATTGTGTCACATAATATAATTTCTTCTAGTACTGAATTTTCCAGGTTATCATATGCCTGACCACTCAGAACAGGATGTGTACATACGGCCCTTACAGATTTAGCTCCTTGCTTTTTAATTAGTGCAGCGGCTTTGCAGAGTGTGTTAGCAGTATCACAAATATCATCTATGAGTACTACGTCTTTACCTTTCACATCGCCTATCACTGTCATAGAAGCTATCTCATTAGAACGCTTACGAGCTTTATCACATATGACCATTTCTACTCCCATATACTTAGCAAACTCTCGTACTCTTTTAGTAGCACCTACATCTGGTGCAGCTAGCAGTAGATTTTCTTTTGGAAGACTTTGGATATAAGGGATAAAAATGACGGTAGAGTCTAGGTGGTCCACAGGGATATCAAAAAATCCTTGAATCTGAGGAGCGTGAAGATCCATGGTCATTACTCTATCAGCCCCAGCTGCCGTGAGTATATTCGCTACCATTTTGGAGCTTATGGGTACGCGTGGCTTATCTTTTCTATCCTGCCTAGCGAGACCAAAGTAGGGAATGACGGCTACTACTTTATGAGCAGAAGCACGTTTAGCTGCATCTATGAGCATGAGCAGTTCCATTAGGTGATCTGCCGGCGGCATAGTACTTTGAATAATGAATACGTCACACCCACGTACTGTTTCGTCTATACACGGCTGAAACTCTCCGTCGCTGAAAGTGTTCAAGGTTACTGTACCGAGATTTTGACCGTAGGACTTAGCTATTTTTTCAGCTAATATGGTGGAGCCGGAGCCCGCAAAGATTTTTACTTTATTTATAAAAGATGGCATATCGTTGTTTTACTTTCACTCGCTTGTGCGAGTTATCATAAACTTGGAATACGTGTTCATGTATTCTTTGTTTTATTTCTTTTAAAAGCAAAGAGGCCTTTCGCAAGACCTCTTACTTTCTAATTGTTGGCCGACCAGGTTTCGAACCTGGACTCTTCTGCACCAAAAGCAGACGTGTTGCCAGTTACACCATCGGCCAATTCGAGTGCAAATTTAAAAGACTTTTTTTAATTTGCAACATCACTCATGAATTGTATTTGAAATATTTTCATTTCCTCGTGAGTGAACTCTCCTTCAAACTCATCTACGGCAGCATCTATGCTACCTGTATCCTCAGATTTATAGTAGTCGTATATTTCATTTCTACCGTCTTCATCTATGATTTCATCTACATAATACATGAGATTTACTTGCGTACCAGAGAATACTATTGCTTCCAGTTCGTCGAGTAGTTCCTGGTAGTCCATGCCTTGTCCTTTGGCTATATCTTCAAGAGGTACTTTTTTATCTATATTTTGGATAATGTGTATCTTCTTAGCACTTTTATTCACGACAGACTTGAGCACTAGATCATCAGGCCGTTCTATGTTATTTTCTTCTACATATGCGGTAATGAGATGTATAAATGCCTTGCCGAACTTTTTGGCTTTATTTTTTCCTACTCCGGTGATATTTTCCATCTCCTCCATATTCATAGGATATTTAAAGGCCATATCCTCTAAACTAGGTTGTTGGAAAATGACATAGGGTGGCAGCCCCATTTCTTTGGCTACTTCTTTTTGAAGGTCTTTTAGTTGGTCATATAGATCTTTGTCAAATACTGCTTCTAGCTGTATATTATCAAAGTCAGCATCACTTATAGGGTCGAACTCTCTATCTAAGGCTATAGCTATTTTGGTAGGATTAGCCAAGTAGGCTTTTCCTTCTTCGCTAATGGATAGCAAGCCATAAAGCTCTATATTTTTTATTATTAGGTTATTGATTTGGCCATAGCGTATGAGAGTTTTCCAGTAGATATCGCCTTCTTCCTTGCCTTTGCTAAAGAACTCATACTTGTCATGTTTATATGCTTTGACTTCTGGTGATGCTGTACCTGAAAGTATCTGCACCACGTGTTTTAGACCCACCCTGCCAGCAGTATGAGCTATAGTTTTAAGTGCCATGACTAGCTGTGCGGTGCCATCAGTCGACTCTCTAGGGTGTCTACAGTTGTCACACATTTTCTCGCACCTATCAGACTTGAAGGTTTCGCCAAAGTAGTGCAAGAGTGATTGCCTTCTGCACTGAGATGACTCAGCAAAAAATGCCATTTCTGAAATGAGCTGAGTACCTATCTCACGCTCAGCTACAGGTTTGTCCTTTAGAAACTTCTCTAATTTCTCTGTATCTTTTGGATTGTAAAATAATAGACAATCTCCATCCAAACCATCTCTACCAGCTCTACCTGTCTCTTGGTAGTAACCTTCTAGGGATTTAGGTACGTCATAGTGTATCACGAAACGTACGTCAGGTTTATCTATCCCCATACCAAAGGCTATAGTAGCACAGATTACATCTGCATCTTCCATAAGGAACTTATCTTGATTTCCAGCTCTTGTTTTTGCGTCTAGCCCTGCGTGATATGCTAAAGCATTGACGCCATTGGCTCTGAGTATATCAGCTACGTCTTCTGTTTTTTTACGGCTTAAGCAGTATATAATACCACTTTTCCCTTTTCGCTTATTTACAAAGGAGATTAGATCCTTCATAGTCTGAGCTTTACTTCCTTTTGGCATTACTTCGTAATATAAATTATCACGATTAAAAGAAGATTTGAAGACTTGAGCTCCTACCATATTTAGACTTTTCTGAATATCCAGTTGTACTTTAGGAGTAGCAGTAGCAGTAAGTGCCACCATAGGCACATCATCTATTTCTTTAACTATTTGTTTTATGCGTCTGTACTCAGGTCTGAAGTCATGACCCCACTCTGAGATACAATGAGCCTCATCCACAGCCACAAAACTTAATTCTACAGATCTCAAGAAATCTATAGTTTCATCTTTTTTGAGTGTTTCAGGAGCTACGTAGAGCATTTTAGTCCTTCCAGAGATCACATCTTCTTTTACTTTCTCTGTCTGTGTTTTTGTAAGAGATGAGTTGAGAAAATGTGCTACTGCATCACTATCTCCATATCCACGTATGGCGTCTACCTGATTTTTCATCAGTGCTATTAGTGGGGATATGATAATGGCCGTACCCGAGCTAATAAGTGCGGGTAATTGATAACACAGCGATTTTCCCGCTCCTGTTGGCATAATCACGAAACAATCCTCCCCCTTCATAATAGTAGATATTACCTCCTCTTGCATTCCCTTAAACGAATCAAATCCGAAAAATTTTTTCAAACTGCCCCTTAAATCTGCTACTTCCGCTCCCATTTGTGTGTTATTATTCTCTGTTATCTATTAATGATGGACTAATATAATACTCTTTACACCACTTGCAGAAATATTTTTTTAATTTGCACTAAATAAAAGTGTTAAATTCTACTGAAATACGTCAAATAGGGATAGAAACTGTTTCCTTGGAGAGCAAGAGCCTCCAAAAACTGATTACACTCATCGATGAGAACTTTTCAAAGGCTGTAGAAGACATTCTAAAATCAAAAGGAAGAGTAGTGGTTACAGGGATAGGAAAAAGTGCTATTATAGCTCAAAAAATTGTCGCTACTTTTAATAGTACTGGTACTCCGGCTCTGTACATGCATGCCGCGGATGCGATACACGGAGATCTAGGTATGATGCAGCAGGATGATGTAGCTATCTGTATCTCTAAGAGTGGCAATAGTCCGGAGATAAAAACCTTAGCTCCACTTATAACTAGAGGGGGGAACATACTAATAGGTATGGTAGGTAATATTGATTCGTACCTGGCAGACAACTGTAACTATATATTAGATACTACCGTAGATGCTGAAGCTTGTCCTAATAACCTAGCTCCCACCACCAGCACAGTTGCACAGATGGCGATGGGTGACGCTCTCGCTGTAGCCCTAATCAAGTGCAGAGGTTTCAAGTCAGACGATTTTGCTAGGTATCATCCAGGTGGAGCTTTAGGCAAAAAACTGTACCTTACTCTGCTAGATATAGCAAACGAGAACACTATTCCTAGTGTAGCTACTACAGCGAGATTAAGTGAATGTATAATGGCTATGACTGAGGGCAGAATGGGAGCAGTAGTAGTACTTCAAGGTAAAAAATTAATAGGTATAGTGACTGACGGAGATTTGCGTAGGATGCTTACTAAACATACGGACTTGGGGCATTTTAAAGCAGAAGATATAATGACAGCCAACCCGAAAACATTAAGTTCTGAGACTATGGCCGTACAGGGAGTAGCTTTCTTAAATGAAAACAAGATAAACCATATTATATTGGTAAAAGAAGGCGAAGTAAAAGGGATAGTGCATATACAAGATTTAGTAAAAGAGGGGTTGATATGAAAATATTAAAAAATACGTACGCAGTCATCTTAGCAGGTGGCATAGGAAGTAGGTTTTGGCCGGTGAGCAGAGAGCACACACCTAAACAGTTTATAGACATACTAGGTACTGGTAACACACTCATACAGGATGCATATGATAGGTATAAGAAACTAGTACCTACTAAGAATATATATGTAATCACAAACGAACGATACGCCACATTAGTAAAGGAGCAATTACCAGAGCTGGAAGATCAACAGGTACTTTCAGAGCCTATGGGTAAAAATACTGCTGCTTGTGTAGCGTATGCCGCTCATAAAATAGCGGACATTTCAAAAGAGGGAATACTCTTAATAGCTCCAAGCGATCACCTGATTCAAGATGAGAGTACCTTCATACAGCAGATGCACACTGCTCACCGTTTTGCTAAGGAAAATGACGCACTAGTCACTTTGGGGCTTAAGCCACATAGACCTGATACAGGATATGGGTACATTCAGTTTGATCAAAAAGAGGTAAGTAAGGGCGTGAATAAGGTAATTACCTTCACGGAAAAACCACCACTAGAGATGGCCGAAAAGTTCCTAGAGAGTGGAGATTTCTTATGGAACAGTGGGATGTTCGTCTGGCGAGTAGATAGCATTCTAAAAGCTCTTAGAGAGTACTTGCCAGAGCTAAATATGAGCTTTGGTGAAGTGAAGGGAGCCTATAATACTGCTTTAGAAAGTAAGCATATAGGACGAATATATACAGAGATAGCGAGCATATCTATAGACAATGGTATTTTAGAAAAAGCAGACAATGTATTTGTGCTCCCATCTTCTTTTGGGTGGAGTGATCTCGGTACTTGGAAGAGCGTGCATGAGCAGCTAGAGGAGAAAGATTCTAATACTGCACTGAATGTAAATCTTCACGCTATCAACTCTGAAAAAAACTTAGTGGTCAGTGATACTAAAAAACTAGTAGTGATAAAAGACTTAGACGGCTACTTCGTCATAGATACTAAGGATGCCTTACTGATCTGTAAATCTGACCAGGAGCAAGAAGTGAAAAAAATATCCTCAGACATTCGTAAAAAATTCAAGGGTAAGTATAGCTAATGCGATGACAGTAAGCACCATAAGTCATAGAATTAATGTATTGGTGCTGATGTGTTTCCTTTTTCTATTGGGTTCTTTTTCTCAGAATGACGAAACGGTGAATGAGCAATTACTAAATAGTGAGGTGTTGCTTCCGTTTTTTTTACAGCTAGATGCTATCTCGGAGCAAGATAAAAAAGTAGCTATCGTTCATATAGGAGACTCGCACATCCAAGCAGATTTTTTGACTGGCGAGGTGCGTAGGCGTCTTCAGGCTTGTTTTGGAAATGCAGGAAGAGGTTTTGTCTTTCCGTACAGAATAGCCAATAGCGGTGGGGCTTTAGATGTGAGATTTACACATACGGGTACTTGGCAGTATTGCTCTATTCTTAGAGAATATGCTTCACATGATATGGGTGCCGCAGGCTTCACCGTCACGGCATCTCCTAGCTCCTCTTTTAGCATAGATGTGGCATCTAGAGCAGATTCAGACGCTCGCTTTACTAAGGTCACTTTTCTAGACAAATGTGGTAGCTTTTCACCGTCAGATGTCATTGGTCTTTTTACGCAGGCCAAAGAGAATACACATACAACTATTTGTTTCGACCAACAGCAAGAAAGACTCTCCTTTAAACCCACCTACGAGAAAGACACTACGCCTGAACTACAAGGTATAGTCCTGGAAAATAATAATCCTGGTGTGCTCTATCATGCTA
>TARA_B110000967_G_C18901553_1_pt1 | contig 10841 bp, 6 predicted proteins | sample TARA_B110000967 | Tara Oceans TARA_B110000967 (sample SAMEA4397903) | marine metagenome | biome: Polar Biome; feature: [DCM] deep chlorophyll maximum layer (ENVO:01000326); material: water (ENVO:00002006), including particulate matter (ENVO:01000060) such as... | depth 35 m
TAATTTAAATATCTAGCACAAGCACCATCTACACGATTTTCAATATTATCGGGCGAAATATCAATACCGAATACAAATGACAGTTTCGCATTTATCCATTTGGGAAAATCACCACCCTTTCCAACCGCATAATCAATTAAGGTATTACCTTTTTTCGCTACACTAGTTACCAATAATTTTTTTACATATTGATTATGAAAGTCTCTTAATCCCCTAGTAGAAGATTTACCGGATACGCGATTATAATAAACATCGTCATCCACCAATTCTTCCGGAATATCTTCACCAGAACGTATCATTTTTTCGGTAACAGGATTATGAATAGAGTGCCAATTATTGTTTGCGACGTGATAAGCATTTCCATATTGAGGGAATCCCTTTTTATATTCTTCAGTCTTATCATAACGAACGCGTAAAGGAACCCATCGCCATTTATTTTCACGGGTGAAATCATATTTAAATTCAACAATCACACCATCACTAAATACATCATTTTCTTCAGTAAATAGACGCTTGTTACCACTTTCATCTGTTTGTAACATTATATTACATATACTTGCTTCAGTATCAAATGGACTTGTGGGATAAAATGGAAGTGGTTTATATATACTCCGATCCTTATCTATTGTTATGACTTCACCACATGAACCAATTTTGGTCGTTGATGTTGATTTATTGTGAGCATATGAAGGTATATTATCATTCATTACATCGGCGCAAGGATTAATATAACCATGCTTTTTTTCATCAAACCCAACTCGTAAAATAAGTGTTTTATATTGCGATAATTGGTCATATGCGGTTGTATTGGTTCCTTCCTGGAAAATGTTGCCAACAAAATCCTCACTACCATTTACGTCTTTCTTTGTAGTGACTAAGAAATCAATTGTATTAAATTCTGGTGGTTTCCACTTGAAAGAGTGTTCCCAACTAGGTTTATTAAGTGGACCTGCTTGTCCTGGTTTATTACACGCCACACCGAAATAAGCAGGTGTGAAAATCAATCCATCTACTTCGTATTCGTAAAGCCCTTGTTTTTGTTTGTCAATGATGGTATTACAACATTGAAATATATCCTTGTTTGGACCATCTGCTTCAAAATTTTTATTTTCAATACGCATAGGTGATGGTTTATCGTTAATTGGAGAAACAGCAGACATGTTTTTTATAATATTGACCAACAATGGCAATCTATATTTTTCTAAAATAACATCCTTTTTGTCATCTGCTGGTGGAGGAATAAACGAATTGGCACGAACATCTTTTTTGTTTATAATATACACGTCAAATGCGGCATATAAGTTAATAAAATCCCCCTTTTTATTGTGTAAAATATGTTCACCATCTAAAATGGTTTGCCTCAAGTCTACATTCTTTGTTACCGCACCGGTATATTGAACATTCATATTGGTATCAATTAAATAAATTTTCCCATCGTTATTGATATACATTAATTTTCTCATACCATCCGCTTTTTCAGTAACCGTATAATCTTTGCGAATATTGGGTATAATCGTATCATCGTTTAAAGGAGCAATATTTGACATTTGTAGTGTAGAAGAAGAAGGACCGAGAAACATTTTGGGTTTCATTCGCATCTTAGCATGATATTCTTTACCATATACTAATTTCAAGTAATCGTCACTAACTTTTCTAATTTCACTATATGGAACAGGATAGTTTGTATTTTGAAGACCAGACAAAACATAGATGATGGATTTACGTAAAGCTTTGGGTAAAGTATTAGATATTATGCTATAATCAGTTCCTGCCCCTACCTTATGATTCAGAACTTCCAATTCAATCTCGTATTTTTCTATATTATCAAATACATTTGCTCCTTGAACCGTATATTCTGGTTTTTGTCGCCACGCTGTACGTTTGCTACCATATTTATCTTTGTATTCATATTCTTCCATCGTACTACTTTTTACAATACTTAAGTCAACTCTAATTGGTAAACTAGGATGAATAAATGACGTTCGGTTAATATAACGAAATGTCTTTTTATATTCACTCCATGACGAAATAATATTTTCAACGAAAGAACTATGTGATTTAAGACGTTTTTCCGTTTGATAAGAAGCGCGCAAATTAAAATCATCTATATTAACTGCGAACATCCGTTGACCATCTATAAAAGCGTCTTTTTTTTGTGTATAATCGGCTTGTACATTTTCAAGTGAATTGGATTCACAATATTGTTGAATTTGATGAATGCCGTTAATCTCAACACGCACATTTGACTCCCTGGTTTTTCCAGTTTTTTTATCTAAAAACTCACTTTGTATCTTTAAAGTATATCCATTTACGTCAAGTAACTGAAATCCGGATGATTTTAGTTTTTGAATTACGTTATCAAAATCAATTTTAGATATGGGTCTAATGCCACGCGTGCCAAAACGTATCTCAAATTCTGGAACACCATCGTCTCCCAATTTGGCTACATTTTCTAAATATTTATTTGTAATATTGTCAAATTGTTGTTGTGGATTAAATTCCGGCATTATTGTATATATACTTGAACAGATTATTTTATATATGTTTCAACTTTAAGTTTTATTTCAATATCAAATACATACAATTATTTCAGTTATAATTTCTCCAATATTTTTTCATACATTTGCGGCTTTGTCATGCCTTGTAAAACATCAATATTTAACCGTTTACAAATATCTTTCAATTGATCCAACTTGTAACTAGATATTGCCTTGAGTGGTTTATCCATTTTTTCCAATTTCCAATAATTTGCGCGATAATATTCAATTTTGTCACTAGTTATATTCTGTTTGATGCCGTATTTTCCCTCCGTTTTTTCAATGACATTAATAGGACTAGTATCATTCACAATAACCTCGTAGTATTTTTTATTATCAATATAAAAAACGTTCATGTTTTTCAAATGACATAATGCCTTGATGGTTGCCATAGAAATTGTTCTCGCATTAGCCAACTCATCTTCAACCGCATTTCTACTCACCTTGATTGGTTTAAACATTTCCTTTTTACATCTAAATTCTTCAATCCATTTATATTTACATTCTTTTTCAATTGTAAAATAATTAGATGTCATGTCATATGTAGTCATATCATGTAATAAAATGTAAAAACACCAAAATAACATATCTTTTTGCCTAGGGAAAAAAATATCACTCATGATTGTAATATTTTTTTTCGTCACCACCATTTCCTTTTTTGGTTTTTCGTCAGTCGTAAATATATCCACTGACGAAATATTTTTTAATGTCAACATATATTTGCCAACATTTTCAATAATACCTGTTTTATCTACTACTAGTTGATTCATATAGTTTGAATGATTATACTGATGCATTTAATGTCATACTAGAATTGTCTTTATTATCTTTGAAATATGTATTTGTCAGCATATCCTTATGGTGCTCAATATCACCCAATGATTTTTCCTGTTCAACTACATAATCCAAATATTTTTCCAATTCATAAATGAGCGTCTCTTTCACATTTGTCAAATTTACGAAAATTCCATTTTTATTCTCATTTAAAGTACAAGATGTTTCTTTTTTTAATAATTTTAAAACCTCAATCTGGTGAAACTTATTCAATTTTTCAATTCGCGATTTCAATACATTCAAGTCAGTCATTGATATTATATAGGTAATTGAATTGTTTTTAAATGTTTTCCTTTATAACTAATTCTTAGGCTTTCGCTTCATAGTTGTGTTTTTCTTTTGCTTCTCATCCTTTGGCTCAACTATTTCACCTATAATGCTCACGTGTTCATCATTTAATTCATATCTCTGTCCAATTACACGCACATTAATTTCATCATTTTCATTTACTGTATTAAAATATTTATTATTATGATGATGATCTCTGCTAACATATACAACGATTGGTGATTTATCTTCATCTAATAGAGCACGAATGCCTGCCTGTGTCTTATTTTTAACAATACACTTCATGGTCATCCCTTCTACTGGACAACATATAGAACATTCAAATACTGTATCAAATTCCACCTTATTTTCAAACAAAACACCACTAGAATAAGTCAATATCTTCGTAGAATCTGCCTTCACAAAACCTTCTACAGTACATTTTCCTTCAATTTGGCGTTTAATCATCTTTTCCAATACTTCCTTAATGTTCTTGCCAACCTTATTAAATGGTATTTGAATTTTTCGCGACAAAAGTGAATTCATATATACACCGATATCACCAGGCTTATTGCGATATCCTTTCTTGGCATTTAAAACATTGGTGGTAGTGTTAGCGTTCATTACTAATATATTAATAGAATTTAATCTTTAACTCCATTCAATTTTTAATTATAGTTCTATGTATTTGTTATAAATATTGCTTATCAATAATTAAAATGATATTTTTTCAATATTATTGATTACCATTTCACTAGGATTTAAAAACCATCTTTTTTCACCCTTGTTTATTTTATCATAAAAACGCAAATACATTTCTTGTAGAACACAGAATTCCATTTTATTTCTACTCTTTGTATTGACTGGTGTATATTTCGCTTCATCCATGATAGAATTTAATAATTTGGTAGCATTTGATTTACCAGATTGATCACATCTAGAACCTTTGCTTCGCGAATCACTCATATTTTTCACCTTGAATATATTATATTCATTTTTGAAGTTTCCAATAAACCCAACATAATTGCTAAATGTAATTACTGGTTTTATAATTAGGGTTTTCAATTCAGGTGTCAAATCAGTATAATCTTCTTGTTGACCATTCGTCCAATCTGATGTACCTTTTACCAATAGAAACGGTTTATTGTCTTTTGAACAAATAATACCAGTTACTCCTTTGTTTTCCATGATACGAGTATCATAATAGTTCTTTACCATTCGGTCAATTTCAGTCAACTTGTCTTTATTTATAAAATAAATATAGGTCAATAGTTTTTTTGTATCCTGAAAATCAAGATTTTCTAAAATATGAGAGATAACAAATGTTTTGTATATGACATTGTCTATACCGATATTTGTTTCTAAATATCCAGTTGTTTTTAGATAGGCTGCGAATAAATACCAATCATCTTCGCCTCGCTTCATCTCATTCACATTGCTAATAGCTGTATTATAATTATTTTCAATCTCACGTACAAGTTTAATGGATTCGTCTACACCCACTCGGTCGTCGCGTTTTTTTTCATCAATTTCATCATCTATCATTTTAACAATTTGATCTGGTTTAACTTTTAAACTATCATCTTCTTTCATTTGAACCGGGAATACTACTTTCATGTGTTTATAATCAATAGGATTTCTTCTATCAAATACGCTAATATGATCATTGTTCAGTTCAATGGGTTGAAATAAATAATACTCGTCAATATTTATTAAATGACCTAATTTGTTATACTTATCCACTATATACTCGTTTTGATCAGTAATTAAAACATTCAATGCTGCGTTTATTTGAATTAATGGATAATTCTTTACAACGTTTATCTCGGCAATTAATCTGTCCTTCTTGTAAAAAAAACGTTCCTTAAACAAATCCTTTATACGTTGTATAATTTTATCGTTGTTTACCATGATAAATGATTCATTATAAGTATCCAATTTAATATCATTTTCTCCTATTTTCTTGAAAGGTTTGCATTTAAAACTACACGTATCCATATAATCACACGATACAGTCTTAGCCTTGTCACCAATAGGATAATCTATGACCATTTTATTTGACAATTCTTGCTTTACAATTGTATTCATATTTTCTTCAGTAAAATTAGTTTGGTCTATATTCAGGATACAATCAACAGAGGATTCTTTTAATATTCTGCTAACACGTCCGATTTGAACTGCCTTTAATTCGGCTAAACGATAAATGTATAAATCGGCTGCTTCTTCGTCCTGGTCTTCCATCATCATTGTTCCGTACAAAAATATTTCTACATTTCTCTCTTTAAAAGCTAATTGTTTATGACTACATGTTCGCACTGCTCTACCGATAATTTGTTCAATAAGACTTAAATTATACCAGGGTTCCAATATATGGACTTGTCTTAGGTTTTTAAAATCAATTCCTTCAGACCCAGTCATGGAAATAATAACCACCTTTATTTTCTCTCCATTCTTATTATCTTCATCTGTAAGATTTTGTAAATCAAATACTTTATCTGGAGATAACGCTGCTTCACCTGTAATCATAGTGTATGTAGCTGGACGAAATTGGTCGGGACGCTCCATTTCACTGCGGGGTAAATAAGTATTAACATCAATGGCTGCTGTAGGTGGTTTTTTAAACAGACTAGACGCTTTGGTCCCAAACCGTGTGAACCCCAAAGATTCTAGAGCAAGGGCTATTGGTATTGCCCCACCGTCAATAAATTGACTATAAATCAAGACAATGCCTTTTGATTTTAATATATTATTAGTAATGCTCTTAATCTTAGAACTATATTTGCCAATATGTTCTGGAGAGAAAAACTGGTCGTGCTGGTTATTTTTATATTCAAAATTTTTGCGGGTTGGCGGATTTGTGGTTTCGGTATATTTCATAGTTCGCTTTAATCCTTCGCTGCCTAACAATATTTTCCCATCAAATCCTGGTTTGGGTCCATCTAACAATTTATTGGGATATACCATATTTAATGCTTGAAGTGGCTTTTGTAAAATCATGTATCCAAATGAATCCATATTCTCAAAACTAGGTAAACCTTGTTTCGTTTTACCAGCCTTTTCTTTAATTTGCGAAATAATGTATTTATAGCCTTTTTCTTGAAAAGAACCACAATTATTTACATATACGTCTAAATGTTCCAATGGTTGAATAATTTCCTTTCCATTCAATTGTTTGCGAGGATAAGTCAATTCTTTAAAAGTATTTTGTATAGAAAATAGCGATGGAAAAATTCGGTACGGAAATGTGTATGGATTTTCACCACGTACAAAAGAAACATAACCAGTTGATTTGCGTCGCAACGTTTCCTCGCCAATATTTGTTCCATCCGGTGAAATCAATAAATTTCCTTGTTTATCAAATACATCACCTATTTCAATAGTAGATCGGTTATCATTCAAATTCATAATATTAAGAAGCCAAATAACCTCCTTATAACTATTATACATTGGAGTCGCAGAGAGAAATAGCAGCCGTAAGTTATCCACATATTTGGCTAATTTAAACAATTCTTGTGCTACACGCTTGTCTTGCTTATCATCACTAATACGAATATTATGAACTTCGTCAATGATAACAAGACGATTGTTGAAAAACTTCTTCAATCTACGTATCATTTCTGTCTTGCGCTTCTTTGGATCTTCTTCGTCTACTGCTGACTTTTTCGCAATATAATTCGCAAACTCAATGTATCCTAGGAACAAATATGAATTATTGATAATTGTTTTTATTTGTCGCACTACTTTTTCCTTGGAAAACCCCTTCATATTCATAGGATTTATTTCCTTTAGATATTTATTGCCAGTACATGCTCTCAGGTTCCAAAGCCCATCTACCAATTTTAATTTGCGTTGGTCAAATAGTTGTAATTTGAAATTTTCTTGAACATTAGGTGAAGCAACGACAATTATACGTTGCGCAATTCCTAACTGTTTCAAATACGTTCTCATTTCTTCAGCAACTGTAATGGCACTACATGTTTTGCCTGTTCCTAAACCATGGTACAGTAGCAAACTATTATAAGGAGTCTGGAAACTTAAAAAATTTCGCACAAACAATTGATGTGGAACTAATTCAAAATCCGCGTCACATAATATTTGCGCTTGTTTTTTAATGTCATATATGGTTCCATCGTATTTGGTTTCATGAAATTCCTCTTTCTCGGCGATCTTAATGTTGAAATTAGGATCATCTAATGAAGGATATAAATTTGTATACTCTTCATCGTGGTCGGTTATGAAATTACGATTTAATATTTCCTTTTTATTTAAAAAAGTATTGTAATTTGAATTATCATGTAAATCTATTTTACCAAAATTCGCATCAAATACCGACTCAATATTGTCCTCAGTCAAGTCTGGTATATCACTCTTTAATTTTATTTTTGTTTTAGCTTTTGTTTTCGCTGGCACTTTCTCCCTTATTTTTTTTGGATTCTCTGGATTCTCTATAATTGGCGGGTTATCGTTTTCCATAATACTTATATATTGGTTATATAATCTATATCGTTAATATAATCTATATTGTTTTAAAACGGTATTTAATTTTTTCAAGATGGCTAATTTTTCTAAATTATATGGACGAATAATAATTTTACAATCTTCATATGACATCCACTTTACATCACTAACTTCTGTTTCTTGAAATATATTTGTAGGTTTTACGTGTGGATCAATATGACATACAAAATATTTATGTTTATATGATTTCATATTAGAACCAGTAAATATTTCTTCATAGGGTATAATATTTTGAACTAAATGAATGTCTGTTTTTACATAACCAGTTTCCTCTTCAAATTCTCTTAAGGCGCAATTTAAATCCTTCTCTTGGTAATTTCGTCTTCCTTTGGGAAACCCCCACTCTGGGTCAATCCACTCAGAATTGCTTTCACTCAATATTGTTTCTAAATTATATTTTTTTTTATGTTGTTCAATGCCTATTTGTAATATATCATACTTTTCACACGACGTTTTCTCTTCTCCACGATATTGAATGCCAATCTGTTCTCCCCATAAATAACTCCACAATTCCGCAAAGGTTGATGTACTTATCTTTTCACGTTCATAAATTGTCATTTCATTAAATATATTGATTAAATATTCGTAATTATTTACCGGATACTTGCCTCTCATAAATTCAACAAATCCTAAACTATGTTTTCGCTTTATCATAAGATATTGAAATTTATTTTCATACATTCTAAATGCTATTAAGCCTATGCTCATTATGGGATGTTTACATGTATGAAATACATGCCCATTTTTTCCACAATTATTACAAAAATTAAATGATCTATTCATTTGTCGTTATAGGTTAATCCACGAATCTTTTTATATTGTTTCTAATTAATGACAGAAAAACTATTTGACCCTACTGTATGGGGACCACATTTTTGGTTTTTTTTAATGACGCTTGCTATATCATACCCTTTAAAGGCAAACGATGTAACTCAGAAAAAATATTATGATTTATTAACCAATTTGCCATTATTTATTCCTCATCCAAAAATAGGAAATAACTTTAGTGTATTGTTAGATAAATATCCAGTCTCACCTTATTTAGAGGGAAAGGATTCATTTTTAAAATGGGTTCATTTTATTCATAATAAAATAAATGCTCAGTTAGGCAAGGATGAATTAACCTTTACTGAAGCATTAGACGCCTATTATGAGCTATATAAACCAAAGGAGATTATTTTAAGAGAGCAACTTAAGTATAGAAAAAAACTTCTATTTGGAGGGGTTATTATTATTTTAATCATATGTGGATATTATTTGTATAAAAAATAATTCTCTCGTAAATATAGTAGTGTAATGAAGTTGAATAAAAGTCATAAACATAAGGGTCATCATAGAAATAAAATAGGTATTAGACAAACACAAAAAATTAATAAAGGTCGCGGAAGAAAGGGCGGTGAAGCTCTAGCCTCGGGTGGATTTGGATGTATATTTAAGCCTGCTCTGCGTTGTAAAGGTAGTGAAACGCGTATAAATGGTGTTAGTAAAATGTCATTGGAACGACATGGTAAACAAGAAATGTTAGAAATCGGAAGAATTAAGGACAAATTGAAAAAGATAAAAAATTATCAAACGCATTATTTATTAGATGTGGAAATGTGTGTACCCGAAAAACTAACAAGTGAAGATATGAAACAATTTGATAAAAAATGCTATGCTTTAACTCGTCACAATATAAACGAGAAAAACGTAAACAGACGAATCGGACGATTGTCCATATTGAACATGCCTGATGCCGGTCTTGATTTAAAGGACTGGTTACTTTCTGGCGGAAAAATAACCAAGGAGAAAATATTTTTATTAAATGATATAATGGTTAATATGATCGTGAATGGCGTTCGTCCAATGAATGCTGCTGGTGTAATTCACCACGATTTAAAGGACCGAAATATCATGATTGATAAAGATTTACATGCTAGAATTATTGATTGGGGATTATCCGGTGTGGTAAAAGATAATAATATTCCTGATGAAATTATAAATAGACCGCTTCAGTTTAATACGCCTTTTTCGTCTATGATGTTGTCAGATGAATTCAAGTTAAATTATGATGCATTTTTAAAACGTGTAACTGACGGAATATTAGAGTTTAATTGGACAAATGTTCGTAATTATGTTATTAACGAATATTTAATAAAATTGGCTCGTTATTATGGTTATTATGATGATAATGTAATACTATTTAAGAAGATATTCTCTCCAGGAATTAGTGAGCAAACCTTTTTACCGGATGTAAAAAAGGACAACTTGATTGAATATGGTTACTATATGTACTATCTATCCAATTATATTACCGACATATTGATGAAGTTTACTACAGATGATATGAAGTTTGAGGTAAATAAATATTTTATGGACGTGTATTTATTCAATAGTGATATATTTGGACTAATGACGGTATATTATAATTTTTTTGAAATCGGATTGGACAAAATAATGTTACCAGAAGAGACGAAAAAAATATACTTGAATCGCATAAGATCAACACTGGTTGAGAATATTTATTCAAATGGTGGAGAGAAAATAGACATTAATAAATTAACAAATGATATTACCAAACTGAACGATATTATTAACATTGACAATAAAATGTCTATTTCTTCTATTAAACGCAATTATTCAATAATGACTGATATAAAACAACACCCTCTTGCTAATCAATTGCGCGGCTCAAAGTCTAGATCC
>TARA_B110000967_G_scaffold5045_1_pt1 | contig 10839 bp, 9 predicted proteins | sample TARA_B110000967 | Tara Oceans TARA_B110000967 (sample SAMEA4397903) | marine metagenome | biome: Polar Biome; feature: [DCM] deep chlorophyll maximum layer (ENVO:01000326); material: water (ENVO:00002006), including particulate matter (ENVO:01000060) such as... | depth 35 m
TGTCAGGAAGCAAATTGTCCAAACATAACAGAATGTTGGAGCAAAAAACACGCAACTTTTATGATTATGGGGGACACCTGTACAAGAGGTTGTGCTTTTTGTGATGTTAAAACAGGAAAACCTTCTGCTTTAGATCTTACCGAACCATTTAAAGTCTCTGAAGCTGTAAAAGAATTAGAATTAAATCATGTTGTGATTACTTCGGTTGACAGAGATGATCTTGAAGATGGAGGAGCTAATCATTTTAGAGAAGTAATAGAGGAGGTTAAAAAGAATAATGTGAATACAACGGTAGAGGTTTTAACGCCAGATTTTTTAAAAAAAGGTAACGCGTATGAGGAAGTATTAAAAGCAAGCCCAGATGTTTTTAACCATAATATAGAAACAGTCCCTAGTTTGTATTTGAAAGTTAGACCTGGCTCGCGCTATTTCACTTCTGTGGAGTTGCTTAAATCTGTAAAAACAAAAAAACCAAATATATTTACAAAATCAGGGATTATGCTTGGCCTTGGTGAAAAAAAAAATGAAGTCGTACAAGTAATGGATGATTTGAGAATGGCTGATGTTGATTTTTTAACTATCGGACAATATCTACAACCAACAATAAAACACTTCCCGTTAGACAGATACGTTCATCCGGATGAGTTTCTAGAATTAAAAAAAATTGCTATTTCTAAAGGTTTTTTGCTAGTTTCTTCAACGCCATTAACAAGATCTTCTTACCACGCTGACTCAGATTTTAAAACATTGAAAGAAGCTAGGGATAAATCTTTAGAATGTCATCAGCCGCAATAAAAAAAATCATTTCTTGTAGTAAAATAAATTTAATTAATATGGTTTTAGATATAGAAAAATATCCTGACTTTGTTCCTTGGTGTCTTGAAGGAAAAATAATTGAAAAAAAAGAATCTAAAGATTATATTGAAATAAAAGCAGACCTAAGAGTGGGTAAAAAGTTTTTAAACGAAGTCTATTCAAGCTTAGTTCTGTATTCAAAAAAAAAGGATACTTTAACTGTAACTAATATAGGAGGTCCTTTAAAACATCTTAAAAATGAATGGAAATTCAAAGAAATTAATAACAAAACACAGCTTGAGTTTAGTATTGATTTTGAGTTAAAAAACAGTCTTTTGAATATGATAATGAAGAATTCATTTAATTTTGGCCTAAATAAAATTGCAGATTCTTTTGAAGATAGAGCTAATAAATTATTTAAATAAATTTTTTAATTAGTTCTAGAGCTTTTAGAACAGAGTTTTTTCTAATTTTGTTTCTATTTTTATTTTTAAATAAGTATTTATTAACTTTAATTTTTTTATTTTTTTTAATAGCAATATAAACTAGGCCAACTGGTTTTTTTTTGGTGCCACCATTAGGTCCAGCTACGCCTGTAATTGCTAAATTAATCTTAGCTTTTGAAATTTCTGATAAATTATTAACCATTGAATAACAGCATTCCTCACTAACTGAACCAAATTTTTTTATTATTTTACTTGGCACTTTGAGATATTTAATCTTTGATTGGTTTGAGTAAGTAACAATACCAAAGCTAAAAACTTTAGAAGCACCGCTTACTGAAGTAATACTTTGAGCTAACATTCCACCAGTACATGATTCAGCAACGGATAAATTCATTTTCTTGATACTTAGTTTAGATACAATCTGTTTAAATTTATTCATAAATTGTAATTGAGATAATAATTAATATAATAATAGCAGAATAAACACCCGCAACAACATCATCAAACATAACTCCAAATCCATTTTTGATCTCTCTATCAATTTTATTTATGGGATAAGGTTTAGTTATATCGAACAATCTAAACAAAACAAAAGAAAGCAAAGTATATAGTATGAAATTATTAAAATCATTTTTTGCTACAAAGCTATATATTGTCAAAATTGGTATTGCCTGACCTATAAACTCGTCTATAACAATTTCAGTAGCATCAGTCTCATTGAAATAATTTTTTAAATTATCTATTGCATAAGTAGAATAAATAAATACTCCAGTTATAATCAAAATTAAAAATAGAATATTTATTTGAAAACTATAAAGAAAAATAAAAATTAAAGAAGTAACAAATGACGCTACAGTACCAGGTGCATATTTAGAATAACCAATGCCGAACATTGTAAGAATTAAAATATTTATTTTTTTAATCATATTTAATTACTGAAACAATTACTTCCGAAGCTATCGCTTTTTCTTGACCTATGACACCTAGCTTCTCAGTAGTTTTTGCTTTAATATTTACATTTTCAGGTGAGACTTCACATAAATTAGCAATATTATTAATCAGCTTTCTTTTAAATCTTTTTAATTTTGGAGTTTGAGTAATAATATTAATATCTATATTATTGATCGTATAGTTTCTGTCTTTGATCTCTTTAATAATTTTTTTAATAAGTTTAGTTGAACTTATATTTTTATACTTTTTTTCTTTATCAGAAAATTTTTCACCTATATCACCCATGCCACATGCACCAAGTATAGCATCAATAATAGCATGTAAGACTGGATCTCCATCTGAATGCCCAAGAGTGCCTAGGCGAGACGGTATCTTTAACCCTCCTAAATAAAGTTTTTTCCCTTTTACTAATCTGTGAACGTCAAAACCAATACCGACTTTAGAACTAGATTTAAAAATTTTTGTCAATAAGTTGAAGTCTTCTTTATCAGTTATTTTAAAATTTTTTTTTTCACCCTTTATAAATTTTATCTTTTTGCTACTATCAAGCAATGAACAATCATCATCTTTATACAGATGTCGTTTTATTTTATGCAATTCAAAAATTTTACTAAGCTGAAAGTATTGAGGAGTTTGAGTTGTAAAAAAATTATTTCTTTGTAAGCTTAAAATGTTATTTTTTTTTTGTTTTTTCTTTAAAGCATCGTGTAATTTTAACACAGGTACAACTACTTCATTTTTTTTGGAATTTATAAGAATATCTTTAATTAGCTGTTTAGAAAAATTTGGCCTTGCAGCATCGTGAATCATAACTTTATCTATATTTTTTCTTTTTTTTAAATAACTTAAAGCATTGTATGTAGATTTGCTTCTGGTGTTACCTCCTAAAATTAATTTAATATTTTTTGACTTAATTTTCTTTAAATATTTTTTATGTTTTTTGTTGTAGACAAAGACTATTTTTTCAATTTCCTTGAATTCTCTAATTTTGTCAATTGACATGTCAATTAAAGTTTTTCCAGCAATTTTATGATATTGTTTTGGTATGTTGGATTTAAATCTATTACTATCTCCACCAGCAAGTAAAATAAAAGAAAATCCCATTATGATAAGCTATATTATATTTATATAAGTTAAATGTTGTTTTTGTATGTTAAATAGTCTCAAAAAATTTAAATTTGTAATTGTACTGTTATTCGTTTGTATTTTTTTATGCATACTTACATTTTTAGCTTTCATTAATCCAAGTATATTTTCTTTTTTTAACTTTAACTTACAGATTTTATTAATTTTAGACATTATTCTACTTATTCTATTTTTATCTATAATATTTAAAAAAAGTTATAATTTATATAGTTTAAGTAAAAATAAAAAAATTGGCTCTAAAACTAGCTCAAAATATATTTCTTTGTTTACTTTGTTTACTTTTATACCATCTTTCTCTATCGCCGTTTTTTCCCTGTTTATTTTTAACTATGGATTACAAAATTTTTTTAATACACAAATAACAAAAGCCGTAAACAATTCATACGATGTTGCAAAAATCTATTCGGAACAAAACAAAAAAACTATCGGATCTGATGTTTTTTTAATGAGTGTTGGCCTAAACAGAGCATCTGTTTTTTTTTATTCTTCTCCAGAAAGATTTAAAAATATTGCTCGTTCAGAAAAGATTCTAAGACGCGTAGACGAAATTTTTTTAATAGATAGTTCTTCAAATATTATTTTTTCTGACGCAGATAATGCAAGCACTTTTGTTGAACCTAGTGAAAATGAAATTAATCAAGCGCAAGAGGGTATTTCAGTACTTATTACAAATGATATAGAAAATAAAACATCTGCACTTATTAAATTAAATAGTTTAATAGATACTTATTTATATATTTCAAGGGATGTTGATTCTGAAATTATTAGATATTTAAAAGAAACAGAACAAGCCGTTAATTTTTACTATGCAATTGAAAATAAACAACTTGGTATTAAAATAACTTTCGCAATAGTCTATGTTTTAGTAGTTGGTTTACTTTTGTTTATCTCAACAATAATTGCAATTTCTTTTGCAAGTAGATTGACTAAACCGATAATTAATTTAATTAGAGCATCTGAAAATATCAGTAAAGGAGAATTAAATACAAAAGTTCCAGAAATTGATACTGATGAAGAATTTTTAAGATTAAATAAAAATTTTAATTACATGATTGAAAAATTAAAAAAACAACAAGATAAGTTATTAGAAGCAGAAAGATACTCTACCTGGGAAAACGTTGCAAAAAAATTGGCACACGAAATTAAAAATCCTTTAACGCCTATTCAATTATCTATAGATCGATTACAAGAAAAGTTTTATAAAAAGATTTCAGATGGTAAAGATGAGTTTAAAAATTACTTAACTACAATCAACAGACAAATTAAGGACATTGAAAGTCTGGTTAATGAGTTCTCAAGCTTTGCGAGAATGCCAAGTCCAATATTCAAAAAAATGGAAATTACCTCTGTTATCAAAAGAGCTATTGATTTTTATAAAATGTCATCTACTAATGAATTTTCTATCCGTACTCACGGAACTAAGTTTATTAGCGGTGATGAAGATCAATTATATAGAGTTTTTATTAATTTAATTAAAAATTCCGAAGACTCTATTTTACAGAAAAGAGAAAAAAGTATTGATTTTAAAGGTAAAATCTCTGTAGAAATAAAAAATAATAAAGATTATATAGCTGTTACACTAACTGATAATGGCATAGGCATAGAGGATACCGCTAAAATAATGACACCATATTTTACAACCAAAAAAAATGGAACAGGCCTTGGCCTTCCAATTGTATCCAAGATTATAAATGAGCACCTTGGAGACATTACAATCACAAGTGGCGACGTTGGAGTTAAAGTTTTAATTACATTTCCAAAAATTAAATAAATGAAAAGTGAAATTTTAGTAATTGATGATAATGCCGATATAAGATTCTTAATTTGTAATATTCTTAAAGAAAATGGATATGACTTACGATCAGCTGCAAACTATGAACAGGCTGTATCTGCAATAAAGTTTAAACTACCTAGTTTAGCTATTGTTGATATAAAATTAGACAAGGGCGATAAAGATGGAATTGATCTTTTAAAGTTATTGATGAGTATCGACAAGAATATACCTGTAGTAATGATATCGGGTCATGCAAATGTTAAAGTTGCTGTCGAAGCAATAAGAATAGGTGCGTATGAGTTTGTTGAAAAACCATTTTCTTCTGAAAAATTATTAAACTATGTAAAACGTGGATTAGAAAACACAAAATTAAAAAAAGAAAAAAATAGTGCAGAAAATAAATTATTTCACTCCTTTGATTTTATTGGGAAAAATCCTGAAATTGTAAAAATTTTGAAAGTTATAGAAAAATTAGCTTTAACGGAAAGCAGAGTACTGATTACAGGTGAGACTGGTACTGGAAAAGAGCTTGTAGCTAGAAAAATTCATAAAGGCTCCATAAGGTCAGAAAATCCTTTTGTTGTTTTTAATGCATCGTTGTTAAAAGAACAAAATTATGAAAAACATTTGTTCGGAGAAGAATATAAAGATGGAAGTGTTGACTATGGTGTTTTAGAAAAATCAAATAATGGAACTTTACTTTTAGATGAAGTTTCAGAGATACCAATTGACATACAGTCAAACATACTAAGAACATTAACAGATCAAAAATTTAAAAGAATTAATGGTTTAAAAGATGTTTATGTAAATATTAGAATTATATCATCCACTTCTCAAGATTTAAAAAAAATGATTTCAGATAATAAATTCAGAGAAGATTTGTATCACAGGCTAAATGTTGTACCTGTGAACCTACCAACACTTCAATCAAGATTTGAAGACATTCCATTGTTAATAAAATATTTTAAAAAGAAAATTGCAGAAATTAATGGCATCCCTGAAGCTGAGATAGATAGCAAAAACGACCTTCTTTACAGCTATAATTGGCCTGGAAATGTCAGAGAATTGAGAAATTTAATTGAGAGAATTACAATACTTTCTGTTCATGAGAGCAGTAAAAATGTAAACAAAATATTAACCGACATTTTAAGTGAAATCCCAAAAACTGAAAACAATTCAAATTTAAATGACACTATGTCTTACCCACTCAAGGAAGCACGTGAACACTTTGAAGTTAGCTATTTAACTAGTCAGCTTAAAAAAAATAATGGAAATATCTCTAAAACAGCTGACTACATAGGAATGGAAAGATCAGCTTTACATAGAAAGTTAAAAATCTTAGGTATTAAAGGAATAAACTAATTATGAACATAATCATATGTGGAGCTGGCAAAGTCGGCTTTTCAATAAGTAAACAACTATCAGCACAAGGGCACTCAATTGTAGTGATTGATCAAGCATCAGAAGACATTAAAAAAATTAACGAAACACAAGATGTAAAAGGTGTTGTAGGAAGAGCAACTTTTCCTTCTGTGCTAGAAAATGCAGGAGCAGCTAATACAGATATGATTATTGCTGTTACAAAAAATGATGAAACTAATATGATTATTTGCCAGTTAGCCCATAGCTTGTTTAGTATTAATAAAAAAATAGCACGAATAAGATCTAAAGAATTTTTAGACGGCAGATGGAGTAAGCTGTACAATAAATCTAACTTACCTATTGATGTAATTATTTCTCCTGAAGTAGAAGTTGCAAAATCTCTATTTAGAAAATTAGAAGCACCTGGAGCTCTTGATAACGTACCTTTTGCGAACGATAAAATTAAAGTTCTAGAAATTTTAGTTAATAAAAATTGTCCAGTTGTAGACACGCCCTTAAAGAGTCTAACCTTAAAATTTCCTGATTTTAAAGCAAATATATTAGGAGCAGTTAGAAAAGATAAATTTGTTTTTTTAAAAAAAAATGATCAACTTTTGGAAGGTGATAAAGCATATGTTGTAGCAAGTGCTGATCAATTAAATTTAATTTTAAAATCATTTGGGCACGAAGAGAAAGCAGCTACAAAAATACTTATTGTAGGAGGTGGAAATATTGGTTTAAATCTGGCTAAATTATTAGAAACACATTTTGAAGGAGTTAGATTAAAAATTATTGAAAAAAATAAAGAACGAGCAGAACTTTTAGCTGCAGAATTAACCTCTTCAATCATCATTTGTGGTGACGCCCTAGATGAAGATATATTAAAAGAAGCTAACATAGAGGAAACGGAGACTATTTTAGCCCTAACTAACGACGATGAAGATAATATTATGGCTTGTGTTTTAGCTGAAAAATATAACCCGAACAAACGCACAATAGCTATTGTAAACAAACCTAATTATAGTTTATTACAAAAATCTCTTAACATAGATGATCTTGTTGATCCTCGATTGACAACAGTATCTAGAATAATGGAGCACGTTCACAAAGGCACGATTGAAACAGTTTATTCACTACTCGATGGTGAATATGAATTTATTGAAGCAGAAATTTTAGAAAAATCAGAACTTCTAAATAAATCTATAAAAGATTCAAATTTACCTGAACAAATAAGAATTGGAGCGGTATTAAGAGCTGATAAAGTGATTATACCAAGATCAGATTTTGTATTTGAAAAAGATGATCTTGTAGTTTTCCTTGCCAAAAGGGAACTACTGAAAGAAGTTGAAAGTATTTTCAGTTTAAGTTCAATTTAAAAATGAATTTTAGAGGTATTTCTTATTATTTAAGTTTATCTTGCTATCCAGTAACTTTTCTATCTTTTTTTAATATACTTTACTCTTCGTATTTTGATCATTATTTAAACTTAGACTCATACATTTTGACGTTAGTTATTTCTTTTTTGTTTGGTCTAGGATTTTATTTTCTGAGTAAAAATAGTGAAAAAAACATTAAATTTTACGAAAAATTAATTTTAATCTTTATAGTTTATTTTTTTATTTCATCTTTAATTGCAATCCCTTATTATTTTGGAAATTATCATTTAAGTTTTATAGACTCTTTTTTTGAAGCTATTTCAGGCCTAACAACAACGGGCTTTACAGTTTTTTATAATGTAAAATTTTTAGATCCCACACTATTAATCTGGCGATCATCATCTCATTGGATAGGAGGTTTGTTTTTTTTAATTTTCTTAATTCTTATTTTTTCTAATTTTAAAAATGAATATAAATTAACACATCTTGTTTATAATCCAGATAAAGCCACCAATCTTTTTAAAGATGTAAAAAAATTAATTACAAAAGTTTTTTTTTTATATTCTTTTTTAACCGCACTAATTTTTATTTTATTTGTTTTTTCAGGTATCAGACTTTTTAATAGTTTTAATTTAGCAATGGTTGTTAGTTCAGCAGGAGCTTTTCTTCCCACTAATGAACTTTCAGAAATTATCAAATTTTCTTCTCAAAAAATTATTTTAACAGTTGCATTAACTTTCTCAGTTTTAAATATTTATTTTTTTTATAGTTTCTTTACAAAGAGTAATATTCTTAAAAGACACCAAGAAGATCTTTATATATTAATAGCTGTATTTTTTTTTAGTATGATGCTTTTTTTTTTTATACAAGAGACCTCATTTTTAAATATCTTATTTAGTGTGGTTAGTAGTCTAAGTAGCTCCGGACTTGCTTCTTTTAAACCCCCAGAAAACTTTTATTTATTTTTTATTTTTTTAACCATTATTGGAGGATCTGTTATATCAAATTCTTCAGGTATAAAATTCTTAAGATTGTATATATTGTTTAAATCTACAGTTTTAGAAATCTTTAGACTTGTTTCACCAAATATAATTTTTGATCAAAGAATTTTAAACACAGATCACAAAATTAATGATGAAAATTTAAATTCTTCATTTTTAATTTTTATTTGTTTTTTTATAAGTATTTTTATTCTATCAAGCATTCTAACAGCAGGTGGGCTTAATTTTGAAAATTCATTTAAGCTTTCCATACTAACTGTCACTAACACAGTGAATTCTAGTTTATTTGGGTTAAATGATATTGATTTTTTCAATTTGCTAACATCGTCAAAAATATTCATAATTTTATTTATGGTTATTGGAAAAATTGAGTTAATATCTCTTTTTTTAATCATTAAAAAAATAATTAGTAGAGACTAAACTTATGGCTAAAATTGTTATTATTGGAGCAGGTGCCATGGGTACTGCGTTTGCATTTCCCTGCTTAGATAATAATCATGATACCAATATTATAGGGACTCATTTAGAGAATGATTTTATTGAGCAAATAAATGCAATTAAAAGATTACACCCAGGTCTTAATGTCCATATTCCAGAGGGTATCAATTTAATTAAATTTGATAAATTTAATTCAATTTTAAACTCAAAAGTTGACTTAATTGTTTTGGGCATTAGCTCTAAAGGTATTGAGTGGGTAGCTCAACAACTTAGTAGAGTTTTTAAAGACAAAAAGTTACCTAAGATTCTCATGCTTACCAAAGGTTTAAGTATACACAATAATAACTACGAACTTCTAGTCGATAAATTAGAACGTTTACTTTTAGATAACGGCATCAAAGAAGCTAATATATCAGCTGTGGGTGGACCATGCCTTGCTACTGGTTTAGCGAATAAAGTTCATAGTAGCGTTGTTTTTGCAAATAAGGATATTTCAGTTGCAAAAAAAATAGCGGATATGCTTAATACTGACTATTATCACACCTCTTATTCAGATGATTTAAATGGTATTGAAGTATCAGCAGCTATAAAAAATATTTTTTCAATGGCAGTTGGTGCAGCAAAGGGCTTGTGTAGTAATAATGTTTCAGATGAAATAAGAAATAAGAACTATTTAAATACAGCATCTGCTTTGATTAAACAGTCAGTTCAAGAAATGGAAATTTTTGTAGAACATTTAAACGGAAAAAAAGAAACAGTAAAAGGTTTAGCTGGTCTTGGCGATTTGTATGTCAGTTCAGGTGGAGGAAGAAATAGTAAAATGGGCTCATATATCGGTGAAGGAATGACATTCTCTGAAGCCAAAAAAGAAAAAATGAAAAAAGTAACTGTAGAGGGGGCAGACCTTGCAATTGAGATTGGAAAAAAGGTTAATGAAGATTTTGATAAAAAAAAACTACCTTTGATGCTGGGTATGATTAACGCTATAATAAAAGATAAGAAATTAGAATTAGACTGGCAATATTTCAATTAATAATGAAAAAAGATAAAAATTTTATTATCTCCATTGACCAAGGAACAACATCTAGCAGAGCCATACTTTTCAATCTTAAAGGCCAACCTGTTTATTCTTCTCAAAAAGAATTTACTCAATACTTCCCTAAAAGTGGATGGGTTGAACACGATCCAGAAGAGATATGGACTACAACTAAAAAAACTTTGCAAGATGTTATTAAAAAAAGTAAAAAAATTAAAGGCAACATCTTAACTATCGGAATTACCAACCAACGAGAAACTACTATTTTATGGGATAAAAAAACAGGCAAGGCTGTTTATAATGCTATCGTTTGGCAGGACCGTAGACAGGAAGATTTTTGCAAGAAGCTTAGAAAACAAAACAAAGAAACGCTTATCTTTAATAGAACTGGTCTTTTAATTGATTCATATTTTTCTGGCACTAAGATTAAGTGGATTTTAGATAACGTTCCTTTAGCCAAGAAATTAATGAAGAAGAAGCAATTACTTTTTGGAACAATCGATAGTTTTTTAAT
>TARA_B110000967_G_scaffold209473_1_pt1 | contig 10822 bp, 10 predicted proteins | sample TARA_B110000967 | Tara Oceans TARA_B110000967 (sample SAMEA4397903) | marine metagenome | biome: Polar Biome; feature: [DCM] deep chlorophyll maximum layer (ENVO:01000326); material: water (ENVO:00002006), including particulate matter (ENVO:01000060) such as... | depth 35 m
ACCACATTCCGCCTCCCTGATTGCCTATACGAGACTGACACTTTCTTTTTTTATCTCTCAGCTTCGTGGGCACGGAGGAGTACCTCGCCCCCGAAGTGCTGAACAGCACGGGGCACACCTCGAGCATTGATTGGTGGGAGTTTGGTATTTTCATCCACGAGATGGTGTTCGGGGTGACGCCTTTCCGGGCGAGCCGGCGGGAGCAGACGTTCCACAACATCATCCACCAGGCGTTGGAGTTCCCCGCGGTTCCGGTCACGAGTGCCGAGTTGAAAGACTTGTTGCGCAGGTTGTTACAACGTGACCCGTCCCTACGGCTCGGCACGCGGGGCGGCGCGGAGGAGGTCAAGGCGCACGCGTTTTTCAAAACAATCGACTGGGCGCTGTTGCGGTGGGAAGAAGCGCCGCTTGCGAAGACGATCGGGGAACGGCTTGCCAAGGCGAACGGGGGGGAAGGGGTGGCGGGCGCGACCGGCGACGCCGCGAATTCGAACGCGCCGCCAAACGAAAACGACGCGGACCCCGAGATGTTCGCCATGGACGACGACGACGGTGTCGGGCGGTGACGTTGGTTGGCGTGTTCCGGGTTCCGGATTTAGGCATTTGGTTGGCGTCGTGATGATGATACGTACGCCTAACGTACGTTCGAACAGAGACACACCAAATGCATGCGATTGTTACGCTGAATAGACACCATTGAAACCGTGATTCGTGGAAGGACTACCTTAAAGTAGCTACACGTCCCTAAATCCTTTCACGTCTTTCAGAAAAGGCGTCTTTTCCTCCGTCTCTTCATCCTCCCCTCTCAGCGCCTTGACTAGTTTGTGCTCCTTCAGGGTTGGGTCGATCATGACGATCTGGTCGATAAGCACCCTGCACCCGTCCAAGTCCTGCCTGTGTTCAAGCTTCAACGTCGCCCAGTTGAACATGGCATCAACGCACTTGTTATCGATCTCTACGCACCGCAGAAAATACGCCTCGGCTTCGTCGATTTTGTTCATCTGCGTTAAACATAACGCTAGGTTGTTCATGGCGTCTACGTGTGTGTTGTCTAACACCGATGCTTTCCGGTACTCGGTTTCTGCTTCTTTAAGCTTCCCCAGGGTCTGGTAGAAGTTTCCAAGACGAAACACGGCGTTCGCGTCGTTCGGCGCGGCTTCCACGCTTTTCGTAAAAAATACCCGCGACTCCGCAATCAGGCAATCGAACGCCCACTCCACCTTCGTCACTCGGGCGACCTTTTCGTCGTCATCGCCATCCAACGCCTCCGCGGCCTCAAGCGCCAACCCGTACGCGGACTTTAAACCCTCGAAGGACGTGCCCCTCGAAACCCGCAACACGTTCTCGGGAGTGTCCCCAGGCGCGTTCGCGGTGAGCTGCGATTTCGTCTGGCCGGAGTTTAGTTTGTCGGCGGCTTGCGCAAACACAACGACTGCCTGCCGTCGGCTTGAGTGGCGCGATACGCATCGCGAGCTTTGGACGACACGATTGCTTGGCCGGCGGAGTGTGACACGCTGCGCCGGTGCAGCGGCGCGCACCGAGGGCATCGCGGTGGACATCGCGCCAGGGCGGCGAGGAGTGACGCGCGTTATCCATTGTTTATTTTGTTGCGAAAATGTTTCATCAGCGGAAAATGAGATGACACAAGAGCTAGGTGCTGCTATGGTTCGGCTAGTCCAGGTCCTGGAACCGTTCCCCGTCCTGGTCGTCGTCGTCGTCAGCAGACGCGCCGTCGCCGTTTTCCTCCAGAGAACCCACCTCGCCTTCCCCGACCCCGGCCGCCCCGGTCTTCGCTTTCTTGTTCGCTTTTTTCGTTTCTTTCCGTCGCTGACGTTTGTTTCGCTTCTTCCCATCCTCCGCCGCCTGCTTCGCGGCGAACTCGTCCCGTCTCAACTCGAACGCCTCTTTCGCGGTGTTCGCCGCGTCTTCCTTGTCCATCGCCTCTAGCCGCATCTGCTCCCGTCTCCGTGACGCCCGGTACGTGTGGAACTCCCCGGACCCAGCACCCGCGGTAGACCCGCTGGTGTTCTCCGCCTTCAAAGGTACCGTTTCCGTGATGTACGCCAGCTTCGCCTCAAGATCCTTCACCGCGTCCCCCGTGTGCCCTGACCCAACGCCACCCGGGGGTTTGTAAACCGCGACGTGCTGCGACGTAGTCGCCGCGTCGTACGAAACGAGTTTCGCCACGTTGTTCGTGGACGCGTCGGGGCGACGGGAGGACATCCTGGAGACCGTGCGCGAAGGAATGATTGAATGGCTAGGACGAGAAGGAGATTCGGTCATAAATTGTGTCGTCGATTTTGTCTTGTCAGAACCGCTGGCGCTTCCGATGAAGCGGACAAGCGGCGAGGAGGACGAGGAGGACGCCGAACCCGAGCGTACGCCTCGTCTGGGAACGGATTTAAGGAATGGCGTTTACCACGCGAAGAAGCCGGTGCCGCGCTGCAAAAGCAGTGATGCAGATTTCGTTGTTTTGTCGGACCCGCTTGCCGATCTCGTTGGCACGTTTAAAGACGAGTCCATGGAAGGCACCTTCAGTGTTAACTTCAGCTGCCACAAAACCTGCGGGGACGGCCCCCTGGAGCAGTGGGAAGATGTCTTCACGACTTCATGGCGCGGCGTACTACAATACGAGAAATACGACGGTGGACAAGAAAAAGCCGGCTGGATTGATTTGATTGCTTGAAGGTGCACCGAAGCAACATACCAGGTAGTCTAGGCAATTTCGGCGTTAGCGACGACGAACACTACGAGGTGCTCCTCGATCCACTCGGTAATGAAGAGCAGGAGCTTGGGATGTTGCTTGATAAAATCCAAGATGAGCACTTCCTTGAAGAGATAAATGGAGGCGACTGCTTGTTCGTACAGAGGATACACGTGAAGGAGAAATACAAAGGCCTCGGCCTCGGATTGTTTATGATTGACATGGCGGACAAGGTCATCAATTCGCCTATGAAATTCGCTGCTGGCCCTGTTACCTTGCCCCATCGATTCGTTAGGCGTCCCCGTTCAATTCGAAACTGATGAAGAACACGAAGCCGCGTACACGAAGCCCGAGGACTACTACCTGCTCCTCGGGATGTATTCCTCCGAATTGCTGTTTCCCGAGGCTACACAAGAGTGGACAAAGAACTGGATGGTGCGGTGTAACTCGTTCTAACATCCAGACATTAAAAGTATCTTGCCGCACCTGTTTACTCGGTATCAAGGTGCTGAACAAGCTGCTAAACAGGGAAGAATGGAGGCTGTGGCGGAGGCTAAGGCTCTGCTTGCATCAAAACTCGAACGGTTCAAAGCATCGGTGGCGAATGGCGCAGCTGCTAAAGATGAGGTAAGTTTTTATGTGACTCCTGATCTGTTATTTACAAGTCACCACTGTCGTCAAGCCCTTTTTACAATCAATCCCGACTGGATCTCGCGTGGGGGCATAAGACTATTAAAAGCCTGTCCACCAAGGGTCTTGACTCTTTTGTGTTTGTTTTCGTTGCTGTTTTCTTAGAATGCGATTCTCCATCATTCGTCACCTGACGCGTTTCCCTTTCACAGAAAACCCTGGAAGCCCTGGGGGGCTTGGGAACGGACGTGCAAATGTTCCCTCTGCCGCGGCCGTTGGAGGAACCGGGGGCGAAGCGACGACGATTTTTCCAAAGAGTTAGGGGGTGGTGGAGCGGTGCTGGTACTGTTTTATGATTGTCATCATTTCCGTAACCCTACCCGCGCTACGGCGCGCTTCCTGGTGTATTCCGCCCGTTCCCCTTCCCCTTCAGTTTACTAAAAGCGCTCCCCGCCGCGTCCGCGATTTTCTGATCAAACGCCGCTTTGTTCTTATCCCCCTTGTCGATGAAAATCTGAAGCATCTGGCCCGGGTTCTTTTTCAGGAGTTGCGCGAAGAAACATATAAAAATCGGGACGTCGCTCCCGGTCGCGAGCGACACCGCGAACGCGCAGAAACCAACGACTTGCCAAACCCGCTGACTCCGTCGTTCCGTTTCCTGCTCCACCGTGGTTAACGGTTTCTTTTCTGTTTCCGTGTCAGTTAGTAATTTCCCATCAGTTAACCATTCGCCTTGGCCAAAAAACGCCATCTTGATCGCGCCTGGAAGCAACGCCGCGGGGGCTAGGTACACAAAGTACGTCACCGCCAGGGCGATTGGTGACAGCACCCACCCCACCCAACCGCCTCCTCGCGCGCTGGTTAAAGCCTGCGTTAGCGACGCGGAAGCGGAGAACAAAACCGACCCGAGCGCGACGACTCCGCCGACAACCGCTAGTACCCGCCTTACCGGTTTTAAAAAAGAAACCTTTTCCCCGACGAACCGCAACGACATCACCACCGGCGCTAACAAAAGCCACCAGCTCGCCCCGTCCCCGCCAACAGCGCCGGCTGGGCAGAGCAACGCATAACCCAGGTGCAAATCCAGCCACGCCACGCGGTTTTTTCGGTAAAACGTGAATGGTTTCTTCAAGGCTAGCGTTTTTGACAGTTGTTTTGACGAACTCTTCGCGTCGGATTCGATGTCACCCTCCTGACCAGGCCACGCCGCTTCCAGAGCCTCTTTGGTTTGTGTTTCACTCTGTTCAGTCGCCAACGCGTGTGCTTGTAAGCTCTCTTCGTACATACGTTCCGCCTCCGCTTCGTGCCTCCACTTCCTCCAAAAAAACTGCGCTCCCAATATCGGTAAAAACACGAAAAACGTCCACTGCGCCGCGACTAACGGCGCGCCGGCGCTTTCGCGCAAAACCGCGCCGGTGTAATACACGAGCGCGCCTGTGACTGGATTCAGCCTTCCGAAGAAGCTCGGCACCACGTCCAGCCAGCGCGGGTACATCCAGTCCGGCATCGGGGCGATGGTGTCGGCAACGGAGTCGTCGCGGTACAGGTGGGTACTGCCGGCGCGGAGGGTCGGTTGATTCCGTGAGGCATTTCCCGTAGCAGTAGAAGAAGTACCAGCACCAGTAGCGCCATCACCACAGTTACTAACAGCACTGTTACTAACAGTAGTGCCACCCCGACTGTTACTAACAGTAGCTTCATCCCTCCCCTCGTCCCCGGAGTCCATGGAGTCCTGGGAGTCCTGGGAGTCCCACAACTTGGGATACCTCGCGCCGCTTTGCTTCCCCGCCGCGGCGTCCGCCAAAGCCGCCGCGCCGTGCGCCGCCGCCGCGGTTCGGTCCGCGTTTTTTTTCGTAGCGACGACCAGTCTTTCTTGAGTCAACGCCTGTTCACTCGCCGCCATTTGAGCCTGGTGTTCCGCCTCCTCGCGTTTAATTTTCGCGCGTCGCTCACGCCGTGCGCAATCGGGATCTTCTAGCGCCGCGTCGGATGGATTTTTACTTTTAGCCACGGCGACCGCCTCCGCTTCACTCAAACACGCTTCGCTTCGTGATTCTTCCAACACGATTTCGTGTCGCTTCGTTGCGAACGCAGCAGCCTTGTCCGCTTTCTGTCGCGCCCGGACCGCGACTTCCAAGGCCCGGGCAGCTGTGTTACGAGTGCTCTGCGCCTCCGCGGTGCGATTGTCGAGCAGTAGCTTGTTCGATTTAAGGAAAACCGCGTGTTCCTTCTCCGCGACGCAGGCCGCGGTGTCCGCGGCGGCCGCGGCGGCCCGGGCGTCCGCGAGGTGGAGTTCAATTTGCGTGCTGTCGCTAGAGCTTGTTTTCGCCGTTTCATCGCCCACGCCTGACGTCCGGCCGTCCTCACGCAACACCCTCGGCACCACAGATCGCACCACCCGCGAAACGTCGTTCCGGGGAAACGAAGTGATTGGTAACCGGCACCGGCGGCGTAACGACGACGGATTGGTGGGTCCTGGGGAACCGCGTGAGGAGCAACCACGGGACCGCGACTGCGCGCGCGCCAGGAACGCGCGCGCAGGCGCCCCAGAGGGCGCGAACGCGGATGCCATGGCCGGCGGCGTACTGCTGTGCCGCGATTGAGACAATGCGTCTCTTGGAAAATCTCGCGGTCGCAAAAGCTTGCGTGCGACGACGACGAGCACTAATCTGCACAGTGTGCACGGCACCGGGCGCGTTGTGAGCGGCGCCGGCGGGCGTCGATATACTACCGGCCAGGGCGCTGCATTACTCGCACTAGCCAGGGTGGCGTACCCGGCGCGTGTGTCTGAGACCCTCCCGGTTGCCGCGCTCGTGTGCGCGCACACGGCTGGTCCAAGAGAGGCACGGCACTAAGGCACGCGCAAACGGCTGAAAAGATGGTCTACTTCTCTTCAAAGATTCAGGCCAACGGGACGCCCACGCACACGTCGTGGAGCCCTCTCGGTGAGACTAATTCGGGGAACAAATTCGCGGGCGTGCCATTGCTCGCGGTCGCTTTTAGCGACGGCGCATTGGGCGTGTACACAGGTACGGAAACGGGAACGCGGGAACGACATCGACATCGGCGTGTTTTTTCTTTTCGCCGATGATGTTGACTTTACTTTTTACTCTTCTGTTCTTTTCTCACTATTCATCCTCTTTATGTATCCCTTCTCCCTTCATCCCTTCATTCATCCTTCAATTCACCCTTTTCCCCATCCCCACCCCACAGAGGACGGCGAGCCACTTGACCCGCGACGCCCCCTATGCGTCCCCGGCGACCGAGGCGAAGGCGTTTCCGTGTCGTGTATCGAGTGGCACCCGCACAAAACAATCCTCGCCGTGGCGCACACGGACGGGTGCTTGAAACTGTGAGTTTGTGTTTCACTAAATCCCGGCCTCCCTGTTTGCCCATACTCGTCCTGCGAAGGGACGTCTTACCTCTGCCCTGACTGTTTGTCCATACATCGCGATGCACAAGACTGACGTTGTTTTATCAATCACAGTTGGAGCCCGCACTCCAAGCGCGCCGCGGAAAACGCGGTGAAACACTCGAGTCGTTCCATTGACGCCATGTCTTGGAGTAATGACGGTGCAACCTTGTGTACCGGCGATAACACCGGGTACGTGTCAATTTGGCAAGTAGATGACCGGACCCGGCCTGTTTTCAAGTGTGACGTGGAGGTACCTGAACAGCTGGCGAAGAAAAAGTGCAAAGTCACGCATATTTCTCAAACGCCGACCTCGTTTTTGAAAAAAAATGACGATACATCATCATCGCCGGCGACGAGTTTCTTAATAACGTACCAGTCACACGAACGAGGCTCGTTGATGCGGTGCGTGTGTGTGTTCGGTGCCGATACAACTGAAGACTCGTTTTGCCATGCCGTCACTTTGTTCGAAACGGAAACGACAATCGAAACCGTGCTTGTTGACGACGGTTTCGGTAAAAACGAAAACAAAAAAGGTGGCGACAAAAACACGCCGGCGATCGTGACGTTGTCGGCGGACGCGAGCCTGACGCGACACGCGTCTGGTGACTCATCAAAAATCATATTTGACGAGACGCGCGTCGCGAAAAAGCAACACCAGTCTGCGCAATGGACGCAAACGTGTAACTTCAAGCTCCCCGTGGACTCTGTTTCTTTTGAAACCGTTTGCGTGGCGCACGCAAACGTCGTCGCAGTGGTTTCCGTGAACGACCCGTCGTGTGCCATCCGGATGTTCGACCTTGTTGACGGGAGTATGTTCTTTTTACGGCCGTTTCCCGAGCTTGTTGGGGACGAGTCGGTGAAAAATAAAACACAGAAACCCGACCGGGATCGAACCGAGGCTGGCGGCGCCAAGCGGCGCCTAACCTGCGTGGTCCGAGATTCCGTGACCGGCGCGCTGGCGTGCGGCGGCGGCGACGGAACCATAGTGGTGTTCAAACCGACCGGCGGTGAACGCGATACTGGTGACGATCTGGGGAAACACGCGATGGCCGGTTTGGGTGTGAAAAATATAATGAATTCGCCAGGCCACAGGCCACGGAAAGGACGTCGCGCGATGACGTCTCCCGGTAAGTCGGAAAACACGTTGGAATCACACGGCGCGACGGGCGACGCCGAGGCACGCGACGGTTCGGGTCGCGACGACGACGACGGCGTGACGGGCGATTTGAAAAAGCCGGACCAAGACCCCGCACGTGGGTGGCGCTTTTTGGCCACCACAACCACCGACGCCGCTGTCACCTCCCTGCGGTTCGCCCCCGGCCCTTCGTCGAAAGTGTTAGTCGCGACGGTGTTCCGGGAACACTCAGGTGGTACACGCGAAGCCGCCGATTCGGGTAACACCGGTTCGACTGCCAAAAAGAATCAGAATCAATCAACCGGCGTGCTCGTGTTATCAAAAACTCGCCTCGCGGATAAAGTCCGTCAAAACGTTTCCCTAGCGCACGTCAGCGCGTCCGCGTTACTCGTGGAGTCCACCACCGGCAAATTCGACCCGCGCTTGTTCCGGTCGAGCGGCGGTTCGGTGTTCGGCGCGGATTCCACGGATACGTGCTTGTTGCTTTGGACCGCGAAGGTAAGGGCCTTTCCCAACTCCAAATTCCAAGACTGTCTGTTTGCCTATACAAGGCTGACACTTTCTTTTATTCATCGTAAGCACGCGGAGACGCACGTTTTCGGGGAACATGGGTACGAGAAAGTAGCGCGGTTCCCGCACCACCCTCCTGTGAATGCCGCGGAGGTTCCGCACGGTATATCTGTCGCTAGGAAAACCTTGGTGGGTGGTGCTACTGCGACCCGGTCGTTCATCGGCGCGCAGACCATGGCTCTTTCCGGGTGTGGCCGAGTCGTGTATCGCCCCGGCCGAGGCGCCGGGGTGGTGGAGGCGTGCGAGTTGAGCGGGTCTTCGCGGGACGTGTTGGGTTTTGAAAGCACGCACGGGGTGTGTTCGCACCTCGACGTGAACGGCGAGTTTTTGGTGTGCGCCACTTCAGTTGGGTGGGTACACCTTTGGTGGCTCGGGGGAAGGTACGGCCTTTCCCAATCACCACGCACCGCCTCTGCGATTGCCCATACGAGACGTTAACCACTTTCTTTTTTCGTTTTCTCAGGTCGCCCGTGACGCATGGCGCCGCGGATGGAACGTGTCATGGGATGAATGTTTCTGGTTCCAATACTTCAAACCTTGACCATCGAACGGTCGAGACGATTCGCGTAAACTTTGACGGGTCGAAAGTTTTAGTGGTTTGGATGGACAAACGACACGGCGCGTGTCGCGAAGTCGGGGTGTACTGCATCGGGAGTGACAGTTGGTCGGAAATCGATTTACGTGGAACCACCGGCCGTTTGGTGGAAAACGCGGCGTGGGACTGCGTGGCGGCGAACCTGTTCGTGGTGCAGACGGTCGCGGCGGAGTCGTGGAAGGACGCGTCGGGAAACGGGCACGATCAATCGAGCGGAATTTCGGAACGCCGATTCGAACAACACGCGAACACCCCCGGGGTTGTCGCGTTTACCTGTTTCTCCCTTTCCCGGGATCGAACCGAGTCACCAGACGTACCCAACACCACGCCTAACCAAAAAAAAATCGTGCTTCAAGAGTCGCACTTACTCCCGACCGGGTTCGAGTCCGTGCTGGGTTCGGCGGCGCCGCGTCTGTTCGTGAGACGAAAAGAAAACCTCGCCGACGGCGACGACACACTATCCAGTCCGGGTTTTGGGGAAACTACTTCCGGGGTTTGCTTTTCCATTGCGATGTCGGATTTCGAGGGCATCGACACCATCGACGAGGGCGAGGAAAGGGAAAAAATCACGCAAGCGCTTCTGCTGTTCCACGAAGCCTTGGCGTCGTGTGAAACGTCGCCCTGGAGTGGGGACGGGACGAAAAACGAAAACGGGACGGAGGGTACGGAACATTCCGGAACCACCTCGCGAAACTCCGACCTCGCCTTCGCCGCGGCGAAACAACTGACGCACCCGATTCAATGGGAGTGCGCGTCGCGACAATGCGTGCGCTTGAAACGTCTGGACGTGGCGGAGATGTGCTTGGCGAACATGGGGCACGTGCGAGGGGCGCGCGCTGCGAGGGACGCGGTCCGAATCCCAGAACCAGACGCCCGGGTCGCCGCCGTGGCGACGCATTTGGGGCTTCTCGACGAAGCCAAGCGGCTGTACGTCGGATGCGGAAGGTACGCTTTGCACGACTTTTCACCGCGACGTATGGAGCACAGGGCAGTTACCCTTTCCAATCCCGGGATACGCGCGGCGGCTCGAACGGCTGACACTTTCTTTTATTCATCGCAAGGTACGACCTGCTGTGTGAGCTGTACCGCGCGAGTGGCCGGTGGCAGGAGGCCATCGATATTGCACAAACACACGACCGCCTGCATCTGCGCGCCACGCACTTCGCGTTTGGGAAACACCTGGAGAGTCTGGGCGACGCGGTTGGCGCGATTGAGCAGTTTGAAAAAGCGGGGCGCGCACACCGGGAGGTCCCGCGACTGTTGAGTAGCGCGACGAACGACTTTGCGTTTCTAGAGAGTTACATTGAAAACAACGGCAGTGACCATCGACTCGCGATCTGGAAGGGGAAGTACCTGGAAAGCCAAGGCGAGCTTGAAAAGGCGCTCGGGGTGTACCTGGAGCGCGGGTCGTTTCTCGACGCCACGCGGGTGTACGTATCAATCGGCGACTTGGACGGCGCCGCCGATTGCGTGTGCGACGCGGAGCAACTGGCGAAGGAGGATGCCCTGAACCCGGGTAACCCTGTTAACCCTAAAGGTACCCCCCACAACCCTAGCAACCCCCACAACCCTGAACACCAAACCCTAACCTCCGCGCAAGCCTTCGCCGCGTGCGCGTTTCACTTGGCGCGGGCGTACGAAGCGCGCGGGGTGATCGGCGACGCGATTGTCTGGTTCGGCAAGGCCGGGCGGTGTGGGCACGCGACACGGCTCGCGATGGCGCACAACATGGACGGCGCTGTGTTTGACCTCGCAATGAAAGCCCCGGCCGGA
>TARA_B110000967_G_scaffold97212_1_pt1 | contig 10821 bp, 11 predicted proteins | sample TARA_B110000967 | Tara Oceans TARA_B110000967 (sample SAMEA4397903) | marine metagenome | biome: Polar Biome; feature: [DCM] deep chlorophyll maximum layer (ENVO:01000326); material: water (ENVO:00002006), including particulate matter (ENVO:01000060) such as... | depth 35 m
GGCAATGCGTTCTTTTAATTTTCAGCTTCTTGTTTGATCCAGTCGTAGCCTTTTTCTTCTAATTCAAAGGCGAGTTCTTTGGTTCCTGATTTTACAATTTTTCCATTGTGAAGTACATGCACAAAATCGGGTACTATATGATCGAGCAGTCGTTGGTAATGTGTAATTACAACCACGGCATTGTCATTTGTTTTTAGCTTATTGACGCCATTGGCCACAATCCGAAGCGCATCAATATCAAGTCCAGAATCGGTTTCATCAAGAATGGCTAGCTTGGGTTCTAACATGGCCATTTGAAAAATTTCATTTCGTTTTTTCTCGCCTCCAGAAAACCCTTGATTTAAGGATCGAGATAAAAATTTACGATCGATTTCAAGTAATTCAGATTTTTCACGAATCATTTGAAGCATTTCTTTTGCTGGCATGTCCTCTAAACCTTTTGCTTTACGCATTTCGTTTAGTGAAGTTTTCATGAAGTTTGTGACGGTGACTCCTGGAATTTCTACTGGGTATTGAAAGGATAAAAAGATTCCTTTGTGCGCGCGTTCTTCGACCGAAAGTTCGTCAATGTCTTGCCCCTCAAAAGTAATTTGTCCTTTTTCAACTTCGTATTCTTCTTTTCCTGCAATGACAGAAGCTAAGGTGCTTTTTCCGGAACCATTGGGCCCCATTATCGCGTGAACTTCTCCGGGTTTTATTTCTAGATTGATGCCTTTAAGAATTGACTTGCCGTCAATGTTTGCATGTAAATCGGTGATTTTTAACATAGTTATTCCGTGCCTAATTTTATAATATTCTCAGTTTCTTTTCCTGCAGAAACGCTGATAATTTCAACAATTTCTATTTTATTTTCCCATAAAATCTTGGGATCTTCTTTTGTAGATAAAAGGCCTCTTACTTCAATACTCACCATGTCGGTATCTGATGTTTTAAGTGGTGCTGCCTTTTCATTTAATTTTTTCGCGAGATCATTTAAAATTACTCCATAAATTTCGGAATCATTTTGCAATACCGCCGCATCTTCAAAAAAGATATAATTGCCTTTGATGGTTGTTAAGTCACCAGAGATTTCATTTGAGTTTTTCGGGTTGTTTTTGCAACTTAAAATAGATGCTACAAAAACGAATACTAATACATGTTTCATTTTTTTAAAGTTTATCCTACAGAACCCTCGAGGCTTATTTCTAATAATTTTTGAGCTTCTACAGCAAATTCCATTGGGAGTTTATTTAAAACGTCTTTACTAAAACCGTTTACAATTAATGCAATGGCTTTTTCTGTTTCAATTCCTCTTTGATTGCAGTAAAATATTTGGTCTTCCCCAATTTTACTGGTGGTGGCTTCATGTTCTATTTGAGCCGTTTTATTTTTGACTTCGATGTATGGAAATGTGTGTGCGCCACATTCATCACCCATTAGTAAACTGTCACATTGCGAGAAATTTCGAGCGTTTTCTGCTCTGGAACTTACTTGAACCAATCCTCGGTAACTGTTTTGTGATTTCCCTGCAGAAATCCCTTTACTGATAATTGTTGATTTTGTGTTTTTCCCTAAGTGAATCATTTTGGTACCAGTATCCGCTTGCTGATAATTATTGGTGACTGCAATCGAGTAAAATTCGCCGACCGAATTATCGCCCTTTAATATGCAAGAAGGATATTTCCAAGTAACTGCACTTCCAGTTTCTACTTGTGTCCAAGAAATTTTGGCGTCTTTTTCACAGATCCCACGTTTGGTTACAAAATTATAAACACCGCCTTTACCTTCGGCATTTCCAGGGTACCAGTTTTGGACCGTTGAATATTTTATTTCTGATCCGTCTAAAGCAATTAGCTCAACAACGGCCGCATGTAGTTGATTTTCGTCTCTACTAGGAGCGGTACAGCCTTCTAAATAACTTACATAACTTTCTTCATCTGCAATTAAAAGTGTGCGTTCAAATTGACCTGTTCCTGCTTGATTAATTCTAAAATAGGTAGAGAGTTCCATTGGACATCTAACGCCCTTAGGAATGTAACAAAAACTACCATCACTAAATACAGCGCTATTTAGGGCTGCATAATAATTATCAGTTGTTGGAACTACCGTTCCAATGTATTTTTTGACGAGTTCAGGATGTTCTTTGATGGCTTCAGAAATACTCATAAAAATGATTCCCTTTTCGCCTAACGTCTTTTTGAAGGTGGTCGCAACCGAAACCGAATCAACCACAATATCCATTGCGACATTGTTCATCATTTTCTGTTCATCGACTGAAATCCCTAATTTTTTATACATGGCGAGTAAGTCGGGATCGACATCGTCAAGTGTTTTGTTAGGATCTATAGACGTAGGGGCTGAGTAATATGCAATCGCCTGAAAATCCGGTTTTTGATACGTTACGTTTGCCCAGTCTGGTTCTTCCATGGCTTTCCAAACTTTAAAAGCCTCCAAGCGCCATTGGGTCATCCATTCCGGTTCCTCTTTCTTTTTAGAAATGGCTCGCACGATGGATTCGTCCAGGCCAATAGGAAACGTCTCAGAATCTATATCTGTATAAAAACCATATTCATACTCTTTGGTTTTTAATTCTTCTCTTAAATCATCTTCTGTGTACTTACTCATACGATTTATTAAATTTTACTATAAAGAAAAAGATTCTCCACACCCACACGTACGATTTGCATTGGGGTTATTAAACACAAAACCAGCACCATTGAGCCCGCCCGAATATTCTAAGGTCGTACCAATGAGGTATAAAAAACTTTTTGTGTCGACGACGATTTTAACGCCGTTGTCTTCAAATAGTTTATCGCCTTCAATCTGAGATTTATCAAATTTTAAATCATAAGATAACCCCGAGCAACCTCCGCTTTTCACGCCAACTCGGACATAGTCATTGGTTGGGTCAAATCCGTCATCTTGCATTAATTGCAAGACTTTACTTTTTGCTGTTTCTGATACTTTTATCATAATGCTTATATAGATACTTTCTAAATAGGGCACAAATATACAACATATAGAGGGGATTTCCATACATCCTAACATTATATTAATAGATGGGTTTATAGGATTTCCCTATGGGTTAGAAAAGCTCGGATTACTAATAAAGTCCTCGTCAGATAAAGTTAAAAGAAAGGCCTTAAGATTGGCTTTTTCTTGACGACTGAGTTGTACACCCCCTTGATTCACTTTTTTCATCAAGGGGTCAATTGTGGGCGAGTTTTGAAGGCCTTCACTATAATGATCTATCACTGCCTCTAGGGTTGCAAATCGGCCATCATGCATATAAGGCGCCGTAAAGGCTAAATTTCTTAAGGAGGGTGATTTAAATTTTCCATTATCGGCAGGGTCTCCAGTGACACGACCAAACCCTCGATCTGTAATATTTGAATCTAAGCCGTTGTTGTGAAATTTATTGTCGGTCCAAAGTGGGTTGTTTTCACTCCCGTGACAATGAAAGCAATCGCCTTTAGATTCGTCCATAAAGATGTTAAAACCATCGATTTCTTCAGAGTTTAAGGTCGCGGTGCCCAATAAATGCTTGTCAAATTTTGAGTTTGCTGAGATAAGAGTTCTTTCAAATTGAGCGATGGCCTTTGAAACTAATACAGAGTCTATTGGGGTGTTTCCAAATGCATTATCAAAAAGCTGAGGATACTCAAGGTGTTGTTGTAGTTTTTTAGAAACTTCTGGCCAAGTGGTGTGCATTTCGATAGGATTGGTGACGGGTTCAAAAGCCTGTTTTTCAAGCCCTAATTCGCGACCATCCCAAAAAAATCGATCTTCATAATTCCAAGCTAAATTGAATAATGGCATTGAATTTCTGTGTCCGAAAAGACCGTCAATTCCCTCACTAAATCGTGTACTATCTGTAAATGCATTACTGGGATCGTGACAATTGGCACAGGCTTGGGTGTTATCCGCAGATAGAATGGGATCGAAAAATAATTTTTTACCTAGCAAAATGCCTTCTTGAGTTTGAGGATTATCAAAAGGAATAATGGGGTCTAGTATAAGATCTTTAAAAAGTTGAGGAATTTGTAAAGGACTCGCAGTCGGCGTATTCACATAGGAGTCTGAAGGGGCATCACTGCACGAAATAACACACAATGCCAGTAAAAAAAAGATAGAATACGACTTTGTATAATTCATTTCTAGTTAATTAATGCCTTCTAAAGTAAATACGTTTTGCCCGTTTTCGTAGATCAAAATCTGAGCGTTTGAATTTGGCATTAGCAATTGATTATAGTCGTTTAGATCCCAGTTATTGGGGTTTTTAAACCACTCTGCAATATTCATTGAAATGTCAAATTCAACATCGGCGTTTATAGTAACTTCGCCTAAATCAACTTGAATATAAGTGTCTTTTGGAAATGTTGGATTGTCTCCTGCATTATCATTTGCTCTGATTGCATGGTAGTTATAGCCTTGGGTTTCATTATTGTTGTTTTTAAACTTTCCGTCTAATTGCATGTAATGATATCCGCCCCCAAGCATCATAGGAACATTCCAGGATGCGGCATTTAGATCGGAGTATGTACCCTCTGTATTTTTTTCATTGGTAAATCCAAACACAAAAGAAACATTGCGATAAGTGCCCGTTAAAATTTTGGTCTTAGGAGTGTAGGATAGGTTCGTTTGGTTGGTCACATCCACTAAATTATAGCCTTCTAATAAAATAGTTTGACCACTGGTTTCTGTAAATACAATGTTAGAGATTAAGTAGCTTAAGCGTTCTATGCTCAAAAGTTCTCCATGTGCATTTGTAAATTTTAAATCATTAAAATCTGAATTGGTAACTCGAGTATCATCCCAATGATGAGAAAAATTTAAAGTTATATGGACCGGACTCTCAGAATTGTTTGTGTCGGAGCTACATCCACAAAGAATGGTCAAGCTTACAGTTAACAGATGATAGATTCGGTTCATTTTAATTTAAGTATTAAGAGGTCTGTAAACCCTTTGTTTTCTAAAATAATTTCATTTGAGCTCGTAGAGTCTCCAACAGCTACGATCGTTTGATTATTTAATTCAACAGTGTCATAAAAGAAATCTATTTCACTTCCTCCAATTGTTTTTTGCCATTCGAAGGCACCGCTACTATTTATTTTTAAGACCCAAGCATCATTTTGCCCATTGTTATTAGTGAGATTTCCATCGGTACTTCTTGAGCTTCCTGAAATTAAAAACCCGTTATCTTCTGTTTTTGAAACGGATCTGCCAACATCAAAACTAGTGCCACCAAGTATTTTTTCCCAAAGTAGAGTGCCTTCTGGGGTTATTTTAATCACCCATAAATCAGCGGCTCCATTATTTTTAGTAACGTCAAAATCATTACTTCTAGTATCGCCAACAATCAAATAGTTTCCGTCGGTTGTTTGGCTAATGGCTCGGGCTTCATCGGTTTCACTCCCTCCAAACGATTTTTCCCAAATCAATTCTCCAGTATTTGAAATTTTAATCACCCAAAAATCATAGCCTCCATGATTGGTTGAAATATCGACATCAGCACTATCTGAAGAGCCTACAATTATATACCCATTATCTTCGGTTTGAATCGCGTCATAGGCCGTATCTGTAAACGTCCCACCATAGTAGTTACTCCATTGTTTGAGGCCGTTTGCATTTAATTTAATCACCCAGTAGTCACCACCTGCATGTCTGCGTGCTGTATTGGATCTTCTGTCGCCTTGACCGTTTGATGCCGACACATCCAAGACTCCAGTTAGTAAATAGCCATTGTCATTGGTTTGAATGATAGAGTATGGAGTGTCGCTGCCTGCAAAGCCATAGGCGTATTCCCAGGAAATCGATCCACTCGCATCCAGTTTCGTAACCCAAAAATCTTCGTGTCCTGAATTTTCTAAAACATCTCCGTCACTACTTTTGCTTTTTCCAATAACCGCATAACCACCATCGGAAGTTTGAATTAAATCAGATCCTCGATCGTCCTCACTTCCTCCATATGTTTTTTGCCACTCTAACGTATTAGCTTCGTTAAATTTTAAGAGCCAATAGTCATAAGATTCATTGAGTTTACTTGTAACATCACCGTCCATACTTTGGGTGTATCCTAAAACAGCATATCCGCCGTCGTTTGTTTTAGTGACCGCTTGCGCACTTTCATTTTTTGACCCTCCTAGAGTTAATACAAAATCAATTTCTAAAGTTGGCTTTTGAGGCGTTTCAGGATCACTGTCATTAGAACAACTTGTAATTAATAAGATACTTAATAGAAATAAAAACAAATTAAACTCAGGGCGCATAAAATATAAAATTAAAAGTCACTTCTTCGAATTATAAATAAACCTCTATTAATATCACTAATGACTATGTTTTCACTTGCAAAGTACGGGTACACATTCCAAACGCCATCAAATGCGGCAGTGTCACTTTCTGGGTAGGTATCAAAATATCCAATCTCAGAGAAAGTTTGTGATTCAATTTGAGAGATGTCTATAATCCGAACACCAGCTCTGTAATTTGCTAAATAGTAGTTGCTTCCTTTTGTGTAACCATTGTGGTCAATGGCTGCGGTTGGTCCAAAATAATTAAAGCTAAAAGAGGGGTTGTCAAGGTCTTTAAAGTCAAAAACTAAAGTTTTTGTGTTGTTTCCGAAACTTCTTTCGTCATCCTCATCTCCCACAATAAAATAGTTAAAATCTTCGGTAAACCAACCTTGGTGCGTGTAGCCAATATTTGAATAGCCAATAGTTGATATAATGATTGGATTCGATTTATCTGTAATATCTGCAATTACAATTTCGTTCTCATTACTACCTATTAATAGTTCTTTTCCAAGATGGTCAGGATCTGGTCCTGTATAAGTAATGACTTGTGCGTCATGAGAATAGCCTCCAGCTCCAAATCCGCCTTCAGAGACAGGCATGGTTGGATTTTGAATGTTTACAAATAAGGCGCCTCCAGCATAGGTGCCACTTCGGGATGTTCCAACGATATAGGCATAACCAGACGTTTCGTTAATGACAATGTTGTGAGCCCTTCCAAAATCTGTAAAATGGGTATCAGCAGTAAAGGTTTCGGGAGGCGTTGAAACAGCTCTCAAGCGAGTGAGGTCAAAAACTTGCATCCCATGTCCAGGAGCTTCACTAACAATGAAGGCATGATTTTGATAAACTTTAATATCTCTCCATAAACTGCTTACGGTAGCGGTTGGTAGGACGCCAACAAGTATAGGAACCACAGGATTACTGATGTCCACAAAAGCAGTGTGAGAAGAGAGTCCAACTAACGCATATTCTTTATTGGTACTTGGATCGGTCCAACCCCAAGAATCATTTGCGATTAGATCTTCTGCGCTTCCACTAGCGGTTAGTTCTTGTATCGACAAATGGCTCATTAAGTCATAACCATCACAAGGGTAGTCACCGGCCATGCCGTTTTCGCAAGGGGATGTGGGTATAAAACGTTGTTCAGGGTTAGAGTCCGTTGCTTCATCTGCACAGGATACGGAAAGTCCGATACATATAAAAAGACATACTATTTTTAAAAAAACAACTTTCATAATCTTAAATTTACAGTTAATTGGAGGATCTAATTTACATCAAAAAATTATACAAGAACCAAAATGAGTTGAATTATGTTCCTTTTGTATAAGAAATCTACCAAAAGCGTCTTATTTTTGCAGTATGATTGAAGATAAAAACCAAGAAAAAACAGCCCTTAGTAGTTTAGGTGAATTTGGATTAATAGACCATTTAACCAAACAATTTACAGACAAAAACAGTTCTACTATTAAGGGGATTGGCGATGATGCTGCCATATTAGATTTTAAAAACAAATCGGTGGTGCTTACAACGGATTTGTTAGTGGAAGGCGTTCATTTCGATTTAAGTTATATGCCTCTAAAGCATTTGGGGTATAAAGCAGTGATGGTCAATTTATCGGATGTGTATGCGATGAATGCAACTGCAACACAAATAACGGTTTCGATTGCAGTTTCCAATCGATTTTCACTCGAAGCCCTCGAAGCTTTATATGAAGGAATTCATAAAGCCGCTGAGGTATATGGCGTGGATGTTGTTGGAGGCGACACTACCTCTTCTACGACGGGATTAATGATTTCTGTGACCGCTCTTGGGGAAGTAGATTTAGAGACGGTCGTCAAACGAAGTGGAGCAAAACCAAACGATTTATTGGTTGTGAGTGGTGATCTTGGAGGTGCTTATTTAGGATTACAGGTTTTGGAGCGTGAAAAAGAAGTGTTTAAAGTGAACCCTAACAATCAACCGGATTTGGATGGGTATACGTACATCATTGAACGTCAATTGAAGCCCGAAGCCCGAAAGGACATCGTGATACTCCTTAAAGATCTTGAAGTTGTACCAACCGCTATGATTGATGTGAGCGATGGTTTATCTTCTGAAATTATTCATTTATGTAAACAAAGTGAAGTAGGATGTGACCTCTATGAAGATAAAATTCCGTTAGACCCACAAGTCATTTCAACTTGTGAAGAATTTAACATGGACAGCACAACTGTTGCACTGAATGGGGGCGAGGACTATGAGCTTTTAATGACCATTTCTCAAGAAGATTTTCCAAAAATTAAAGCCAATCCAAACTTAACCGTTATTGGATACATGACAGATTCAAGTACTGGAATGAACTTGGTAACGCGAGGCGAAACCAAAATCCCGATCACTGCTCAAGGATGGAACGCGATGAGTTCTGACTCCGATGCATAGATTTTTATTTCCAACGAAGACTTTCCATCAAGTGTTTTAAATCTTTTTGGATATAATTAACGGCTGGAAGTATGGAATCATAGTTGGGCTTTGTTTCAAAATAAAGCGCTCCTGATACAAAATGCCGTGTACTGTCGGTTACATAAAACTGTGATTGTGATGCCACATTTCCTTTGAGTTCAAAAAACATTCCATACAAGTTTTGCGCCGGATTCTCATAGTTGCGTTCAGAAATTTCATCCGCTACTTGTAGGTGTTTCTGAGTCATTTTTTTAGTGTCTGATATGTGTTTTTCGACATTATTATCTACTTTTTTGTAATTGATAAAAACAGAGGCTTTTAATGTCGGATAGCGAAGAATAATCCCTTGGACTTTATTGTTTTTTCTAGAGACAGAGAGTCGTGCAAGTTTGTTTGTTTCGATCTCAAACGGTAAATCTAGTTGGCTTTCAGAATAGGACGCTTTTGGATATTCCAAACTCAAAAATGCTTTTGGTTTTGGAACCAGTATCTCATCACAGGAGAAGCACATGAAAATACATAAAAAAACTGCGAATGGTTTCATTATTTTTTAAGAGTAACTTTTAGTTGTTTGATGCGCTTATTATCAAGTGCTTCAATAGTAAATGTATACGTTTTAAACTTGATCTCACTGTTTACCTTTGGGAAACTTTTTGAAATTTCAAGCACAAATCCAGCCAAGGTTTCTGCTTCGCCTTTTTCATCTTCAAAAATGGATTCATCGTCTAGCTTGATAATTCTATAAAAATCTTTTAGAGTAGTTTTGCCTTCAAAAACATAATTATGAGCATCCAACTTTGAGAATATTAAATCATCGTCGTCAAATTCATCACTAATATCACCCACAATTTCTTCAATGATATCTTCTAATGAGACCACACCAGAAGTGCCACCATATTCATCGACAACAACTGCCAAGTGAATTTTTTTCTCCTGAAACTCAACCATGAGGTCGTCGAGTTTTTTGTTTTCTGGCACAAAAAAAGGCGCTCTTAATAAAGCCGTCCAATCAAATTGTTTTTTTTGAAGATGAGGTAATAAATCTTTTACATATAAGATCCCCACAACAGCATCGATACTTTCATTGTATACAGGAATTCGAGAGTATCCATGTTTTATAATTTCTGGAATTATTTTCGAATATTCGATCGACTGGTCCAATGCAAAGATATCAATACGTGGGCGCATGACTTGCTTGGTATCTGTATTGCCAAAGGATACAATGCCTTGTAGTATTTTTTGTTCTTGTTGCGTGGTGTCTTCCTCACTAGCTAACTCAAGGGCCTGGGATAAATAATCAACATTTAGACTCGATTTTTGTTTCCCCAATTTTTTATGAATGCCCAAAGTTACCTTTTGCATCGGGATGCTAATGGGCGAAATAATCACATCCAACACTTTTAAAGGATAGGCCATGAATTTTGAAAACTTTAGATTGTTTCGATTGGCATATACTTTGGGTAAAATTTCGCCAATCATTAAAATCAAAAAGGTAATTAATATAACTTCAATAAAAAATACTAAATCAATTTTGAAAAGCCCTAAATTTAGTTCGGAATCAATCCCATCAAATAGTTTTTCACTTAGCGAAGCAAATAAAATGACAATGGCAATATTTATAAAATTATTCGCAACCAGAATAGAAGCGAGTAATTTTTTTGGTCGTTTTAGAAGCTCAATAATAATCTCAAACGATTTTGATTTTGTTTCTTTAGCCTCGTCTAAATCTTTTTGTGTAAGTGAAAAAAGAGCTACTTCAGCACCAGAAATGAGGGCAGACGCAAGTAATAGTATGACAAGCGCTAAACAGCCTATGAGAAGCGTAGAATCGAAATGAAGTAATAAACTAAAGGGTTCAGGGTCCAATTATAAAATTTTAGTGGAACAATTAAAATGGAAGGTCGTTGGGTTGTTCCTGAATTTCTTCAGGTTTTGCGAGTTTGGCTTGAGGTGTGGAGTCTGCGCTGCTGGCTGCTGGTTTTGCAGCGTCATTTTTGGTAGTCAAAAATGTAAAATCAACACATTGAATTTCGGTAGAATACCGATCGGTGCCTTTGTCGTCCTGCCATTTTCGAGTCTTTAAACGTCCTTCAATATAAACCTTGTCTCC